>PPCM01000040.1_pt1 | contig 287953 bp, 217 predicted proteins | sample 1555541 | NCBI WGS metagenome assembly PPCM01 (sample SAMN05284479, study PRJNA326546) | Marine sediment metagenome, whole genome shotgun sequencing project. | isolation source: marine sediment | place: Germany: Wadden Sea | collected 2012-09-05
TTCATCCCGCTCTTTTGAATCAATAGAACTGTAAGCAAAGCGGGATAAACCTCGTTGCAACAGTTCTAATTGTTTCAAAATTACTCACAATTGTCAAATACTTAAAAGGTGTTCGTGAGTGCTACGCAGGTCACAAGGCTAGTGCTGGCTCGGTGGTTCTTCGTGTCCAACGCACATCGCTTCGAATACAATTTTGTGCTTAATTTACTTTCAGTGAGGGCTACGCCGTTGTCAATTTGCATCTCGTAATATTTATCCAATTATCTTAAAAAGTTATAAATATTTTAAAGTGTTACCCATTAAAATAAGGGTAGAACCGAATTTTTAAGTTAAAATTGCTACAAATACGTAAAGAAATTTCAGAAAATAAAAAAACATGATTTTTTTAAATATAACAACCCTTTTTATATTATCTTAGATCTAACTCACATTATTTGCCAAACTTCTCCCATATCTTCTTATCTATTGCATAAATACAAACCTGCTTTGCCCCTTTTTCACTGTATAGATATTTTTTTTCAAGATTCGTCAACAATCGCCTTGTATCGGATTTAAGTTTCTCAGGATAATTCTTAAAAGCACTTGCATCGTAGTCAATTATTGCTCTTTTAAAGTTTGGATTATCAATATAAACAGCCAAAGCATTTTCTTTTATACTTCGCTTATATTTTTCGAATAACTTTTGAAACTGTAATGTCTCATTAATTTTCTTGCCCTGAAGTTTCATTTCCACTGCCAATGTCATAGTTATTAGCTCTTTTTGAACATCTTTTCTAAATTCTACAAACTTATTCTTATCTGTATTTGCTCCGAGCAAAATAGACTCAAAATCGCTCATCAACTCCTCAGTTACAGTTATACTTTTTCCAGTATATGTATTAGTCAGAGTATTTCCAATATCATAATTTAAAGCAAATAAATAATTTAGTATTTCTGTTTTAATCTGGTTTCTGTTATAATAATAGATCGATTCTTTGATTTGGTGTAAAATATCAAAATCATACATCGATTCAATCGAATCGATAAAGCCTTCGGGGATTTGCTTTAATAAATCTTCATTAGAAACAAAAAACTCCTTTACATCAAACATTGTAATAAGCCTTTTATTATCATCCATTTTACTTATTAGCTTGTTAAAATAAGATATCGAGTTCCTCCCACTAATACCACTAACTCCTTCTAATTCTGATTCAGAAATAATTGAACTTCGAACAGTTTTGGTAAAATTCTTTAAATCATCTTCTGACAGCCAATTCGGAACTATCCCCTTATATAATTGCATTTTAAGGAGCATAAAATTTTTATCATTATAATTGCTGTAAACAGAAACATCTTTGAGCCATTTTTTTATTGTATTACACTCTTTTCTCATTCGAGATGATATGATAATCTTAGCAAAATTCTTAATAACACCTGGTAAAAATCTATTATGTATATCATCAATTTTATTATTATACACATTTACTTCTGCCTCATAATCGAGTATATAAGGTATTTTTACATGAAGAATTCTGTCCTGAAATGATTTAACGTTTTCGTAGCTTTTCTTATCCTCTGGATTTACCAAACCAAGAAAAATTGATTTTATACTTTCCTCCATATGCTCCACTTTATTTACCCCATCACTAATAATCCCATGTAAACCAATTAAACGCTGTACATTATTGTCTTTAATATCCATTAAAGCATATACTCCATTATTAGTAAATGCAAAGTTTGAATAAAGGTACCTTATAGATTCATTTGGAAAAACTAGATTGATTATTTTTTGAACATTTTTATCAGAAATTGGATGAAGCAGTAATTCGTCACTCGGATTAAAAACAGAAATTCCTTTCCCAAATTGCTTATTATACGTTACCCGTTTCGCATAAATCATTCTTAAAACATCAAGTGGATCATTAAACCTTTCGATTAAAGAGTTGTATATTGACTGGCATATATGACATGCGTCTTCTTTAAATATCCACTGATATTCCTTTGAATTCAATATTTTATCTTTTACTACTTCATTTTCAATCAAATCTTCAAGTAGCTTTCTACGATATTTTTTTGAAGGGATTTGCAATATAGGATGATCATTACAAGGGCAAAATATTTCCACAAACTTGTCGGAATCACCATTTTCAGCCCCCTCTGACACCTGAAATGTTTGTGAATTCAATACGCTATATAAGCTAGCATGCTCATGTAATGTTTTCAGATTTATTCTCCAATATGTTTTGTACATAATTCCATCTGAAGTGTTTGCATAAGCTTCAAGTTTTTGCAGTAAATTTTTAAGAAAAGTACTTTTACCACTACCTGGAGGACCTTCAAATAAAACAATTCTATTGCTTTGAGATCCAGTACTAAATGTATTTATTAAATTCATGAACCTATTTGCAAATAGTCTGTCTGCAAAAAATGGATCGTCACAATTATCAACAAATAATTTATTAAAATCATACGGCATAAATCCAACCGTATCCTGACTAATTTCATAGTCATCCTCCCCTTCTGGAACATAATAATTGATCATATCATAAAAGAAAAGAAAAATATCCCTAAATACCATTTCGGGTTTTAAAGATGCTAAATACAAAAAGTCATCAAAATTCATTCGATCTGAATAATCATTCCTTTTCAATTCATCTGACAGTTTCTGCAACGTACTCTCTAATCTGCGTGCCTTTTTCTGCAGGTCTAATGAATTTTCTATTTTTTTTGAATTATTACTCATAGCTTAAATACTTGTTTTACTAACTTTCTTTTCAGAAACCCTGTACATTACTTTATTAAACTTAAACTCATCTTGCCCATCCTTTTTATCTTTATCTTGAACAATTTCTGTAGTAACCAAATTCACACTACCACCCCATAAATATTCTAAGCCAACAAGTGTATCATCAATATATTCCTTAAATAATTGCTTACCCTCAAAAATATGGTCAATAAACAGATTCTCCTCATTTGTTTTATTAAGATCAACTTTTATAAAAGGTGGATGATACATAGAGTCAATTAACATTTTTTTATAATCCTCTACTTTTCTACTTTTTACATAATATTGAAACACTCCTCTTTCTTTGTCAAGCCTTTTTCCAGTTACAAAAAGATTATACATATCAAGAAAGTCCTGATCCACAAACGTGTTTATAAAATTAAAGTCTGTATAGATTTTCCTGATATCAAAAATTGTTTTTTTACCTTCTCCCGTTTTTAAGTTATATTTTTTTCTAATATCTCTATCTGTAAGCTTTTGATAATCAAAGCTAAACTTACCTCTATTGGCATTTTCCTCAATATATTTAAACAAGCGTAGACCAATAGCATAAGGATTTAGACCTACACGACTTATTGATGTTACACCAGCATTTACTTTTGCAAACTGAGCTTCATGACCTGAAATTCTTTCATCAGAAATAAATAATTTTTCATGCCAATAACTCGCCCAACCTTCATTCATTATTTTCGTTCTCATCTGTGGAGCAAAATATAAAGATGTTTCTCTAATAATATTAAGAATTGATTTCATCCAAAGATTACTGGGCTTATTTATAAATGGAGATTCATTAATAATATATTCAAGCAGATCGACACTCTCTTGTTTCCCAGGTAAGTATGATTTATATTTTGGTTCGAATTCAGGAAATTTGTTTCTAATTTCCGCAAAAAATACAGAATCAGCCATTTCGAAATTATTCTCAACTAGTTTATTGTACTTTTCAACGAATTTTAGTATTTCAACATCATTCATCTTAACTTCATCCGGAAGAAAAATATTGATAAAATATGTCATCAATTGCCCAGGCTCTTGTTTTTCAGATAAACTTAATTTAGGTAACAGATTATAATAACCAGTTATATTATCAATACTTCTACCAAACTCAATTACATAATCAACCCACCTACCGTGTTTTGAACGCAATAATTCTATCAGCCTTTTGTCTGCCAAAGCCTTACCAATAAAATCATCTTTCCATGTATTTTCAAAAAGAACGTTATTCCTAAAAAAATCTATATGAGCAATAACATGATAGAAAATCATAATATTTAGCCAATCTGGATTATTGTCATTATAAAATGATATTGGTGGACGAGAGTTAATTACTGTTTCATAAGGGTTAGAAGGATACAACTTATATCTTCCTTGTCCTTTATGTACTTCTACATCATTTAACCAATAATCATATAATGTTGGAATCATAACCTTAGGAGATAGATTTATCATATCTCGATTAGTCACAATATACTCCAGTGTATCCAGAGGGACATCAAGACCAGCTTCTCGAGCATGCTCCTTGCATCCTTCCATTATCTTTTTAGTTTTCTGATCTATTAATTGCATATCCTGATTCTTTGATATTATGATTCAACTAACTCGTCAATATTCTTATTCCATCAAGCAATCTTTCTTCAGCAACACCACTAGCAGCAAAACTGTCAATTTTTATTAAATTACTCTTTTCTTTTAACAATCCAGACTCCTCTATATATCTTTCAACTGTCGTTTTTCTATCGGCACTTCCCCATGAATTCTTTGCTACAGTAATACCCACTCTGTTTGTATGAATTAAGATTCTTTTAATTGCATTAATTGTTTTGGTTCCTTTTTCTTCCCAATCATCACCATCAGTTCCATGAAATACATAAATATTATTATCCATATATAGTCTTTCATTTTCAATTTGTTCAGCCACCAGCTCATAAGCGGGATAAACATTTGTACCTCCAGCAACGCTTGATTTATAATACGTAAAAAAATCGGGGACCTGTTTTGCCTCGCTATCGTGTAAAACAAATCTTACCTGTACCTGGTTCTGATATTGATACATTAACCATGAATAAATAAATAAGTGTTGTGTTACCACTGCATCTGTCGGGTCTCCCATCATTGAGCCTGAATAATCGCGAATAAAGAAAACTATTGCCTGAGCCTCAAAATCTTTCTCTTTTGATAATATTCTATAAATTTCATCTTGAGGATTTAGAATTAATTCTTCGGGCAAGAAATCACTTCCAGGTTTGATATTCTCCAACATAATATTTGTTTCCAGAATTTTCTTTACTGTAGCTTTTTTATCTAAGACTTGCCCAAACCCCCTATTAATATCTGTTAACTCGTAAGTATACTTATTTGTTGAAACTTTTTTCCCTTTAGTCTTAAGATTTGGGAGTTCAAATTTTTTTGTAATAACTTTTCCCAAATCAAAAGCATTATCAGTTATATCATGATCAGCACCTTCGCCCTGTCCAGCTCCTTGACCTTCGCCTTCGCCTTGTTCTGGTTCAGCCTGCTGTTCTCCAATTACTTCCCCTTCTTCTCCTTCTCCAGCTCCACCAGTATTTTCTTCCCCATCTTCGGTAATACTTTCATCGTGATAAAATTTTGGCTCAGTTGTAGACGGAACGACAACAATTTTTTCTTTATTTTCCTTCAATGACTTAATAAATTTTCCCAATCTGATTCGCTTAGGAAAACCATCTTCTTCACGTTGTTTATCTCTATCCAATAACTCTTCAAGAGTGAAGAGGTTTACAATACGATCATCTTCATTATATGCTAAAAAAAGGTTCCTATCCGTTTTATCTGACAACTTTTCGTAACTTGTTAACTTGATATTTCCTTTATTCCCATTTTTTTCAAGTTTTGCACATATTTCAAGTTCTTTACGTATCAGTTCATCCTGAAATTTAGACAGCCCTTTTTCCTTAAGCTTTTTATATTTATTTTCATCATTAATACTCATAATATTTGTTAATTTGAATAATCTCTAATCCTTTTTATCAAAAATCAGAATTAGTTGGCATCATCGTGGGTACAGAAATATTCTATTGTTTTCTGAGCACAGGTTTCACAATATCCCAACTTCTTTATCATAGTATTTATCATTCTTGTATAGAGTTTCTGATTTTCTTCGTTTGTTCTATTGGAAAGAGCCCCAATGAGACTGCCTGTTCCAGATATATCTGACTTCAATCGCACGTCTGTTACAGCTTTTACAAGTTCGTTATTATCCATAAAGTTGTACGAAGGGTCATTATTCATTTTTTGTCCATAAATCTTAGATATCGTAGTTCTAAAACTCTGTTTCTGTTCAAGATTCTTCAACCCAAGCCTCTCTTCAACGCTGTTTACAAACCCTTCATCAATCTTTAAAGGCACTAGCTTACCTGTTTGCGGGTCGCGATATGTCCAAATCTTATCTGCTCCTAGGTTTTTCGCATCAATACCTATAATCATGTTTACATAGTTCAACACATCTTTCTCAATTGCATTTGGCTCATCCATATAAGCATTAAAGATAGTAGTCATCACATTTTTACGATACATTTCTTTTGCAATTTTAAGATCGTTAAAGAACTTTGTTCTATCATTTGGTTCATGTACATAATCAAGAATTATAGACTCTATTGCTCTAAATACATCTCCTGCATACATACATTTTCCTTCTTGAGTTTCGGAGCGCTCAAGCAATACCTGAAGTGAACGACCTAAATCTCTATGTCCCAATCCTTTTTGTCCAAATCGCTTTGTAATATCAGGATCCGAATTCAAATCATTAATCACCTCACTTAAGGTCTTAATACTCTTTTCGCCAGCTATTTCACCAGCTGCTAATTTCATCATCTCAATTGGAGTTAGCTTATCATTGATTGGCATACGCGACAATACATATGCAACAGAAATAGCATAATTTAAATTTGGATCAATATGCAAAGCTTCATCAGTAAAAGTCGTTCTCTTCTGACTTCCGATTGAGTAGCCAGTAAGCTCTTGTTGCAATTTATAATTTGTATTATGCGGCATATATGTAAGTCGGCATCTATCTATGATTGGAGCTTGTTCTTTCTCTTCCAAAAAACGAGCAAATTCAGAATTATTACTTGTTGCAATTATCAGTGTATCAAGTGGCCACTTGTATCCTTCGAGTTCAATGGTTCTATTTTGAATTACCCCGAGATACACCTGAACAAGATCTTTTTTATTTTTAAATATTTCATCAGCAAAATGTATCCCACCACCAGCAACACGAGCCAACGCACCTCGACGCAAATCAAACCTGTATGGATTATCAGTATCTGATATGTGTAATAATCTTGTAATAGATTCATCACCAACCAAATCAGTTGCCGAAGAAGTTATTTTATCCTTTGCTGCATACTTCCCTGTCAGAGTGCCTCTGGATTCACTTACAGGTACTGGAAACACTTCAATAAAGCTCTTAATTTTATTTATATCATTATCACAAAATTCCTTAATTTGATTTAAAATATAATATGAACATGAACCTAAAGGCCGATAACTCTCATACAATTTTGTAATCTTAGTAGAAGAAAAGCCCAAAGATTCAAGATATTCAATATTCTTCTCTTTTTCCTCATAAATATTCATAGCTAGAACCATTGGATCTTCGTAAGTCTGCGACTCAATGCTTTTTATTTTTCCGTACCCTCCAATTTTATCTAATCCATTGAATTTGAAACTGAATCTACGATTCTCTGCTTTACCAATAAAGTCTCTGTATAATGTACTCAGATGATCAACAAAGAATGTTTTCCCATTGCCTGGCTCACCAATAAGCACAAAAGCCATTTCTTTTGAAGAGCCATTTTCAGCAGCGTCTTTAACATATGAAACAAAACTGTTTATTTCGTCAAACATTCCTATTATATGTTTCTTTCCCACTCTAAAAACTTTAAAGTCATATGTATTTCGACCATTTACATTTACTTTCTCAATTAGTTTATGATTTCCTAATATCATTCGTGAAACAGATTGAAAAACATTTTCAAAACGTCTTCTTTCTGCAAGCACTTGAACTACATGTGCATCCAAACTTTTGGGATTTAATTGTTGAGGATTAATTTTCTTTGCCATGATTAATGATTTTTATAGTTACCAAAACAAACCTAATGTTTATCTAAATAAATATACGCATATTTGACACAGAATGTTATTTAATAGGATAATTATTTCCCTAAAATATATGTATATCACATTTTACATAGAATACTTTTGCACATTTCAAGGTAAAACATGCACACAGAATTATTAGAGTAAAAACCCAAACAAAATTTCAGAAACTAAAATTTCTTCTTTTTTCGTAGATATATTTTAGTACCAGGAAGAGGCTCATTTCCAAGCTCCATACCATTTCTTTTATATAATTTCTTTAGCTTAACAGCATACATATGAGATATATCACGCATAGTTTGACCAGACTCAACCATGTGATAGTCATTTCCTCTAGCAGCTTTGTTTCGTTTTGGTTTAATATAAATTGTATCACTGGTATGAATAGGTTCGTCTTTATTCAAATCATTATATTTCCTTAACTGCCAAGGCATTAGATCAAGTTCTCCAGCCAAAGTTTCAATTGTTGTATTATTCTTTACTACAAGATATGGAACACTATTATTTTCAAGGACTTCATCAGCATAAGGATTTATTTCAAAATTATCGTTATAATTATTATTATTTCGATTATTCCTATTATTTCTGTCTGGCTTATCATTAATTGGCTTTGCTTTACCTGTATCATAATCATACAGATCATGTTTTTCTATTAGCCCGATTAATTTCTCTGCATAAGTAGGACTTGTAGCATAACCCGCTTTTTTCAGGCCTTTTGCCCAGCCCTTATAATCTGTTATTTCAAGCTTAAAAAGAAAATGGTATCTACTATTTTTTCTCAAAAACTCTGAATGATCTTTGTATGAATCAGCAACATCACTATATTTACGAAAGCATTCATGTGCAATATCATCATCTGCATAAATTTCTTCTCCCTTCCAACCGTGACATTTTATTCCAAAATGATTTCTACCTTCTGCTGCTAGATAAGAATTTCCACTACCTGACTCTAAAATACCCTGAGAAAGCGTAATACTAGCAGGCACACCAGATCTTTTCATTTCTTTTACAGCCATTGGAGCATATGTGTCTATATATTGCTCCTGTGTCATTTGCGACCAAACATTAAATCCCAAACAACATAATATAATTATCAAAACTGTTTTCACCATTATCAAGTACTGTATTTTCTTCAAAAATATTGCACCAATCACTTACTTTGCTAATTTATTTTATGAAAATATCAACAAATGGTAGTTAAAACCCCAGAACAGAAAAATAAAATTCCTATTTTTGAAACCAAATTATTTTAAAATAATGAAACGAACATACATTTACACAATAATTATTTTTATCTCTTTTTCCTCAAGTATATTTGGTCAAAATGCAGAATTACAAAACAAATACATTTCATACAGAGACAGACTATTGAATGATTGGATTGTTGTTAGTCCAAATGTTGAGCAATTTGGAGTAAACATTCCTGCCGTTGACAGAAAAATTGACACTGCCGGTAATCCTACATGGATAAGTTGGAGTGATGGAAATAGCAATTTTAATCATTGGTTGAGTATTTTAGCTTTAGAGTACAGGCTTTTAAAGGACAACCAACAAAACTATGATGAAACTCTAAAAATGCTTGTATATAGCCTACTTGCCATTGAACGATTAGATTTATACTCTGAATATTGTCTACGAAAAGAACACAACTTAATAGACACAACTCAGCCTGAATATCTTGGAGTACACTACCCTGATGACATTAATGGCTTCCTTATTAGAGATGATGTCAGTCTTGGTTTCTGGAAACAATATCACGAACATTTTAATGTAGAATATGGTTGGCATAACAAAAGAAAAGATGGAACAAACAGGTACTTATCTGTATTCCAATGGGGAGTACTAAGCAAACAAGGAATGTCACAAGACAATATTATATACATGCTACAGCCTTTAGCATTAATCAAACAACTTGTTGATAACGAATCTATTGAAAAAATTGAATTAAATTTCATAAACAATTACATCCCTACTTATTTGAATAAAAAAGGGATTGTCCAAAATGACACAGTTTACTTTGACAGATGGGTTGAAGATATCACAGATAGAATTGTAAAACGAATGCAGCATCCATATCCTGAACAAGAAATAGTATTAAAACCAAAAAATAATGGTAGAGCTCGTCCTTCAAAAACTAATATTGGTATTTTACATTCTAGATGGTATTTAATGAATCCTATCACCAATGATTTAGTTGCAGAAGGTAACGGAGAAGACATGGGAGTTTGGATGAACTCTTACGGAGTTGCAGAAGCTGCAAATTTCATTACTGGTAAAAACTATCATTTTGATGGCTCTGAAAAAGGGATGAGTGCATATTTATTCAAATCTCTACTTTTTAAAAACCTAAAAATCCTAAAACTTGCTGGATTTCCTGTTCCTGATGCTTTAGACGATTACATGTTCAGAGCTTTAGCAAGTATTGCAGATATTAACTGGAAAGAAAATTCTCATGATCTTTTTTACTTACTTGGAGATACACGTGAAGTGTGGACATACGAACACAATGCTCTGATATTGCTCATTCTTCATCAGAATAAGTATGCTGAGATATTTAAGCCTGGAACAGAACTATATAATTACTACAAAAATTATTATATCGAAATACTTTCTTGTGCACCAAAATCATTTCCATCGACAGATTACTCCAGACCCGACTATCATCCATACTGGTCGGCATCTTCTCGCTTAAACTGGCCTGCAAATGAAGGGAATCGCAACAAAGACAGAGTTAGAGATTTTGTCGGAATGGATTACTTATTTTTATACACCTTGTATAGATATGTTTTTGAACCAGAAAACTTTAGCTTACCAGAAACAAGAAAAAATGCAATAAAAGACAAGGATTACTTGAAATACAAAGCTCCAAATATGAAAAGTATTGATGCAAACTTCTATTATATGCCACCTAAGAAAAAATAGCTTTTGTCAATATATCTAAAAAAATCAGCTAACTTAGATTATTAATATTCAGAGATTTTTTGTATTTTCGTCAGTTCAATTCAAAAACAATTCTTATGAAAGCATTTAAAGCATACGATATTCGTGGTGTTTACAATAAAGATTTTAATAAAGACGACGTATATAAAGTCGGATTTTTCTTACCAGAAGTTTTAAAAACCAAAAAAGTTTTAATCGGTCGCGATGTAAGAGAATCATCACCCGAGATTTTCGAATATCTTACAAAAGGAATCATGGATGCAGGTGCAGATGTATACGATGCTGGTCTTGCAACTACTCCAATGATATATTTTTCGACAGCAAAATTTGATTTTGAAGCTTCAGTTATGATAACAGCTTCTCATAATCCTGCAGAATACAATGGCCTTAAAGTATCGGGTAAAGATGCCAGACCTGTTGGATATGATACTGGACTAAATGAAGTTCAGAAATTGATGGAAACTAAAGAAGTTGTTCCAGTTGAAAATAAAGGAAATCTAGAAGAAATTAACACAAGAGATACATATTTTGAGTTTTTAAAATCTTATGTCCCTGACATTTCTAATTTAACTATTAGTATTGACTGTAGTAATGGAATGGCTGGATTATTTATAAAAGACCTTTTGGGAGAAAAACCTATGTACTTTTTTGATGAGTTAGATGGAACTTTCCCAAACCACGAAGCAAATCCACTCGTTGCAAAAAATATCGTTGACATTCAAAATCATGTAAAAGAAAACAAATCTGATATTGGAATTATTTTCGATGGCGATGCAGATAGAGTAATGTTTGTTGATGAAAATTCACAATTCATATCACCTGATCTTATGATTGCAGTTCTTGCACATTATTTTCTTGAGGAAAAAGGATTAAAAGGAAAAGTTATACAAGACATTCGCACATCAAAAGCTGTTGGTGAATATATTGCTCAGTTTGGCAGCGAAATGGAAATGTGGCGCGTTGGTAGAGCCTATGCAGCCACAAAACTTAAAGAAATTGATGGAATTTTTGGTGGAGAACTTGCCGGACACTATTATTTTAAAGATTTCTATTATTCAGATTCTGGAATCCTAGCCAGCTTACTAATTTTAGATGTAATTTCTAAAATGAAAAAAAATGGAGTTTCTGTTTCTCAATTAATTGGAAAAATTAAGAAATACGAAAACTCAGGTGAGATAAACTTTAAAATTGAAGATAAACAAGGTGCTATGGATGCTGTAATCAGCTATTTCAAAACTATTGAAAAACCAGAAGCATTTTACGATTTCGACGGCTATAGAATTGAATATAAAGATTGGTGGCTAAATATCCGTCCTTCGAATACAGAACCATATTTAAGATTTTTATGTGAAGCTAACTCTACTGAATTATTGAATTCAATTAAAGATCAGGTTCTTGGAATCATTGAAGGTTATGGAGGTGAAATTACTGAAGGACATTAGAAAATAATTCGGAGTTCGGAGCTTGGAATTCGGAGTTCGGAGCTTGGAATTCGGAGTTCGGAGTTCGGAGTTCGGAATTAAAAATAAAAAATGCGGAACTTTCAGATTCCGCATTTTTCATTATATAGGGGTTTTGATTTAACTATTCTTCGTCTTTAAACTCTTCGTCGAATTTATTTTCAAACTCTTTCTTATCGCTGTCTATACCTCTAAAGTTATGACATTTTCTCTGATATTTTTCAAAATCTTTTTGCAATTCAAGGTATCTAAAAATATCTTTTGACTTTAAATATGGAGAATTTTTGATACTGTTCATATCTTTATAATACCTGTCAACATATACACATGCCTTTTGTAAATTTTCCGAATGATTAAAGTATATGTCTATCAACTTAATATTTGACTCAATACGCATAACTAAATATTTTCTTGAATCAACCGAAATAGGAATATTATTCATTACTATTTCATAACTTTCTGCTGCTTCATCAAAATAATATCTTTTATAACTTTTTTCTGCTGCATCAAATGACTTATCAGCTGCTTTAAGCAATGCTTTACTTTGTGCAAATAATCCTCCTGAGAATACTACACTAACTAATACGATTAAAAATAAGTTCTTTTTCATAACTTCCATTTTTTTGTTTCTATTTACATTGCAAAATGCTTACCAAAGATAAAGAATAATTATGAGATTAAGATTATTCCTAAAAACTAACCTTCACTCCCATTTTGCTTGCAAAAGAATTACTAATAACTCCTTCTGGCGGAGAAGTGTCATAAAGGTATTTTACACTTACTTCGAAACTAATCTGTTTTATTACTTTAAAACTTAGAGAGGTTTGATTAGTAATTCTACAATCAGAGAAGTTATTTACAACTGGTTGATAATAAGTAATACTGTTAAGTTCGCAAATATCATTTGGAAACGCATAAGTGAAAGTAAAGTACGACGAAAATCTGTGATCTAAGTTTTGTTGAGGATTATCTTCTAGAGTTTCTTCAATTTCGTACATATACAAAGTTCCTAGGCTGGATTTAAAGTTTGGTTTATTTACCAGCTTAAATCTTGGTCCAGTTCCTATTAAAGTTCTATTGTCAATTTTAAGTTTTTCGTGAGTTTGATTCTGAGCAAATGCTTCCCATCTTAAAAAATCATTAAACTTTCTTGTATATCTCAAATGAACAAAACCTGCATTATTAATATTGTTAGAATTAGATTTTGTTAAATCATAGCTACCCAAAACTAAAAAAATATCTTTAAGGCTTTTACTTCTTGCTTGAATAGTTGCAGATCCATTTAATAGCGAAAAGGTTGTAGTATTACTCTGCTTATACATGTATGAAGCTCTTAGAACTGTTGCAAATCTAGTTGTGTCGTTTTGTAAGCGTTTAGATTCAACGTTTACTAGTTGAGCGTGAATTAAATTAGTACTAATAATAATTAAACTCAGACTTAGAAAAATATTTTTCATGGATTTAGGTTTTCTCTTTTAAAATTATGGGTACAAAAGTAAAATATTTTATTAAAAAAAGGCATTCGAAAAACGAATGCCTAAATAAATATCTATTTTATTTTAATTACTGAATCTCAATTTTCTCAATATGCTTTTTACCATTTGTTGAAATTTCCAGAAGGTAAAGGCCTTTGTTTAAATTTGATACATCGAAAGAATAATCAAAACCAATAAAAGCTCCATTTAAAAGCTCTTGACCTAAAGTATTTACTAAACGAACATTAACTTTTGTATTTGAATAATCTTCTAAGTTAATATTAATTCTGTTATCTGTTGGATTTGGATAAACTGATAAGTTACCAAAATCCTGAATGTTGTTTAATCCAGCAGTTTCTTCAAAATAATACTCGACTAAATATGCATAAATTTTATAATGAGGTTCTGTATGTGAACTTCCATTATAACCTTCATTATTAAGGTTTGTATAATCTTGTAATATATAATCAATTTCGATATTTTGTCCGGCTGTAATATATGTATCCAAAGCCCATATATTTGGTTGAATATCTTGTCCTGGACACCAACCTGCGCGAGAATAAGTATAAGTTCCCTGCTGACCAGTACATTCGTTAGACGCACAATCTGTTTTCCATAAATGATGTTCGTAAGCTTGAGTACCATTTACCCATAAATGGTGTGTTGTTTCAAAGAATTCAGCTGCATTATTTGTATTTCCTTGTCCGTGACCAGTGTTTGTTAATCTAACAACAGCGTCTTCGGTAAGAGCATTTATTGCTACTGTTTGAGCATCAAGATCGTAAGAGATTGATGGATCACCATACACAAAATTAAAGTTTGTCCATAAAGGAGTAACAATTGTTCTGTTATATTCTGGAGTACCTTGAACTAAATCAATTTCGGCTGTAATATCCCAACCAGATGAACCCCAAACCTGAATAAATGATTCAAATTCGACTTTTCCCTGTAAAATACTTCTAAAATCAGTAATGTCGTATACCCAAGGACCACAAGCGACACCATAAGGAGTTACATATCTTGCTAGTTCATAAACTTCACCGTCTTTATGTAATAACATTTGAGCTGGCTGATCCCAAGGGTCACAACCTAAAGTAGGACAAGCCATATCTATTGTTAAAAGAATTTGTTCAATATTATCTAGATTATCAGGAAAATACGTTACAAATTTTTGACGCTGACCAGCATAAGAGTTGTTATGAGTAGTTCCATCAAATAATACTAAATTAGTTCCCAAAGTAATATTCTCTGTAAGAGTGTTATTCGTTTCATTAATATCATTTTCCATACTTACTGTTGCAGTAATATCAACACTTGATAGTCCAGATAAATTTGTTGTTTGAGAAAACTCAAATATGTAAGAACTAAGTGATGGGATAACAATTCCTGTTAATTCTTCTTCTACAGGAGTACCTCCATCAATTGCATAAGAAGCAGTAATACCGCTAACCTCAACTCCACTATTATTCTTAACTTCGATTTTAATCACTTGACTATCAGATAAACTTGCATCTGCCCAAGTTGGAGATACAATACCTCCTACTTCAATATCTTTAGAATCTGAAACAAATCCATCTACCCAGTCATCTTCTGTCATATTTGTTAGCACACCATTATTTGAATTTGAGCTTTGATCATTTAAATCTGTTCCAGTCCCCTCATTAAAGTTATAATATGCAACAAGTCCTGCTTCATCACCAACTAGTTCTGCATTCATCGCAGATTGAATTTCAACATCTGTTCTCGCGATGTCCCAAATTCTCACTTCATCAAGTTTACCATTAAGAATTCTACTTGTCCATTCCGGATTTTCTCCTAAATTCAAATCGTTAGGACTAATATTTATTGGGTCACTAACAGAGATTTCCGATTGCATAATTCCATTAACATAAATCTTCATGGAAGTACCATCATAAACGCCAGCAATATGATACCATTGGTTTAAACCTAGAACGCTTCCAGTATTTACATCTTTCCAACCTGTCCCAGCGCTAACTGTAAATTGAACTTTACCATTTTCGCCACAAGTAAGATTATATCCACAATCTGGATTCCCACTTTGTTTACAAATAATGTTATCACCCCAAATATTGTTATCCCATTCCGCAATATTTATCCACGCTTCAAGGGTTAAAGCACTTGTAGGATTTAAACTTGTATGATCAGGAATAACAACTTTGTCATTCGTACCATCAAACTCTAAAGCAAAATTTTGTGCCCAAACTGTACTTAGGCATAAAATGCTGATTATTAAAACAATTGGCTTTTTCATATCTATTTATTTATTATTATTTTTCTTGTTATTGATAAATTGTCTTGAGATATTTTCACAAAATAAACTCCATTGTGATATCCAGAAACATCAAATCTTTCAGCGTAAGATTCAGAAACAAATGAATTGATTAATCTGCCTGATATATCGAAAATTTGAATGTTTTTATCTTTTGTATTTGTAATTGTAACAATATCGTTTGCAGGATTTGGATAAACCTGTATGTTTTTTTCGAATGATTCTTGCTGAATATCGTTTAATTCCACTTCTCCGTAGCCGATAGTGTAAAATCCATCAGTTAGAGGAATGTTCTCAAAAATTAGAAATCCTAAGTTTACACCTGTTGGATGATATTTTGCTGTGTAATTATCTGTTTCAGATTCCCTCCACAATAATGTATAAAGAGACGATTCGCTATCTATTGCCATTTCAGATGCTTCCATTCCCATTGAGTTTAGGTCAATGTAAAGGTTTGTTGCCAGAACATTGCCACCAACATTTAGTAAGAATTCTCTGTTAGCATGTTTATATTCTAAATCCAAAGTGTTTTCAGGATTAAAGTCAGTAGAAACTCCTGTTTCGAGATCGTGACCAATAACGAGATACTTTTCATATTCTTTTTCTTCGATATTTGTGCTTCCCTGTGCAGCACCCGATGCAAAGGATTGCCACTGATCAGGATTTTTAAAACTCCATGAAGCATCAATATCAGACATATTTTTCATCTCATCAGAACCAATTGGTGCATAAGAATCTGCCCAAGACCAAAATTCATTATTATGAACTCTTACTTTACCTGTATTTTCGTTTCCCGAAAGATCAGTTATAACAGTATCATTAAGAATATCGTTAAAATCATAATATGCTACAAGATTCTCTTCATCACCGTTTAGTGGAATATGCATATTTGCCTTAATTTCAACGTCACTAAGAGCTTTGTTCCAAATTTTGATTTCATCAATTTGACCAAAATACATTAACGAAAGAGCATCCCAAGGTGCTAATCCAATAATTAAATCACCATCATTAGTTCCAATTGGATTTGTCAACTCAACTTCTACTTCAGAATATAGGACACCATTTACATAATTGATTAATTTTTCTCCAGCTTTAAATGTTGTTGTAATATGCATCCAGGCAGAATCGATTGCTAATGTTCCAGGACCAGTTATTTCTACGCTATTACGAGCAGGATTCCAAATCTCTGAATATACACTTGCTACATTTAATCCATAAACATAACCATTGTCTGGAGTAGTACCTCCATCTATTAACATAGCTTTACCAATAATCTTTTGGTCTTCAACAGCTCTGTTAGGACGAATCCATGCTTCAATTGTTATTTCTTCTCCTGTATTTAAAATGTCGTTGTTCCCACAATTAATGTGAATGTTTGGTTTTTCTTCACTAGCATTCCACAATTGATAATCAACATAATAAGATTTTCCTGCCGAATTCTCTTGAGTGAAACTCAAAAGTGGAATTACGGCGAGTAAGAAAATTGTAATTGTTTTTTTCATATTAAAATGATTTTTAGATTTTTATTAGTATAAATCCCACCAAACTTTTGTAGTCTGGTTATCTGGACCTTGTTCTGATACTGCTTGCGAATAATTATCCCCATTTAAGTTCAATTCCGAAGTAGGGTATTGTAACCTTACTGGGAATTCACTTTCAGATATCGGACTATTATCATGATACTTTAGTACAGGAAATGATGTCCTGCGATAATCTGTCCATGCTTCGTATGCATTCTGGAATGCAAAGCTTTTCCATTTTTCATTTATGATATCCTCTAAATCTACATCAGTAATATTATCAACATAAGTAGTAATGTCGCTAATTTCTATTAGTTCAGCTTCTGATGGAGCATACATATTAAGGTAATACATATTAGCACTAACAGCATCTTTAAGTAAATCGGTTGTGTTACCAAAGTATCCATCTAAAGATGCTTCTGCCTTTAAGAAACAAACTTCAGAGTATGATAAAATTGGATTAGGCACATCAGATCTTAAAAACCAATTGCCAATACTTGAAATATCAGTCCAATTGTTGCTGTAATTATCCCAAATAACACTATTAGGAGCAACCAGGTTTGGAACTCCTTGATAATCTGGAACCCATGGTAGGTTAGAATCGGGGCTCTTCTTAAGATAAATTATGACTCTTGGGTCATTATCTGCAACAAGCATGTCAACCAAAAATTTTGAAGGGTTGTTCTGCTCTGTAGACTCGTTTCTTAAATATGCTTCATAAATAGCAGATTTCTTTTCGGTATTATGCATAAATATTGCTGCCTGAGAATTTGAACTAATCAGATCTACAGATTGTAATTTTGCCATCTGACTACTATAAATATCTGGATCCACATTTTTTAGTCTGATTGCAAGCTTTAATCGCAATGAATTTGCAAATCTAATCCATGCATCAATATCACCATAAAATATAATATCTGCATCATCAAAGCTTTCTTTAGAGTTGTCAAATTTTGAGATTGCATCTTCTAGTTCCGCAAAGAAATCTTCATAAATCTCTTTTTGAGTATCATATTCGGGCATTTTATTAAGTTCTGTGTACCCATTTAATGCCTCAGAGTATGGAATACTTCCCCACATATCTGTCAATCGGTGAAACAAATACACTTTCCAAATGCGAGCAATTGAGTTTTTATTAATAAGTAAGGCATCATCTTTTGTAAGGTTAATGATTTCTTGAGTATTATTTAATGCATCCACATAGTTCTCCTGCCAAAACCCACTTCTCCCTGACGGACTTTCGTACACTTTATTAGATTCTACACCACCACGAACTGCAAAATACATCATCCAACGCATAATACCTCTTTGATTAAGCCCTACGTCATTGTTATAACCTCCTATTCCACTTAAAACAGAATAAGTAAATAAATAGTCTGGATTAATATACTCGGGTTCATTAGGATTCTCGTTTAGCAAATCTAATTTTTCGCAAGAAACAGACACAAAAAATACTAAAAGCAATGACAATATTATTTTATAGTTTAGTTTCATAATTTAAAAAGTTAAAGATAGATTAATACCAAATGATTTTCTTGTTGGATAAGAATAAAGCTCATATCCTTGTCCGTTTCCATTTGTATGAGTTGATTCTGGATCTACATTTGGAAGCTTGCTCCAAATAAGCCATAAATTTCGTGCATAAACAGATACCGAAGCTTTTTGCATTAAAATTTTATTTGCGAAATTATCAGGTAACTCATACGATAATACTATTTCTCTAAGTTTAATAAAGCTTGCATCGTAAACAAACTGTTCGTGAATCTCGTTTGTCCAATCGCTAAATTGCCCCCAATAATCTTCAGGATTTACATAGATACTATTTTGCGTTCCATCTGCATAAACACCTTCGGCAAGATAACCTCCGGTTGCTACCCAATCTTCAGAACTGACACCAGCAGCAATTCTAGCTTCTTCTGATGCATACCATTCTTCTCTTCCTTCAAGAGTTTCTTCAAAATTCCCTGCATAACCATATCCGTACATATTAGTTCCAGCAAACATTTCACCACCAAATTTGCCATCAATCAATAATCTACAAGTAAATTTTTTCCATTTAAAGTTTGTTCCAATAGATGCTCTAAAGTCAGGATTTATATTTCCCAATACCTGTGTAGTTTCAGTTCTGATATACATTCCATTTTCGTCAACAAGTTTGTTTCCGTTGTCGTCACGCTGTATTGCATAACCTACAATATCTCCGTAAGGATTTCCCGGACGTGCTTCGATAGACAATCCCCAGTGTTCGAGTAATAAATAATTATCCAAACCATCAGTTAATTCATTTACCATCGAGTTATTTTTCACATAATTTAACGTAACATCCCATCTTATTTCACTAGTCAAATTATCGATAGGTCGCAACCTCAATTGTGCTTCGAAACCACTGTTCTGAACTTCACCACTGTTAATAATTGCACTACTGTAACCAGAAGCGTTAGATACATTTGCAGCCAATATCTGATTTCTTGTTTTTGCATTGTAATATGTAAAATCAAGACCAATGCGATTATTAAAAAATCTTAGATCAGAACCTAATTCCCATGAAGTTGTTATTTCTGGTTTCAAATCAGCTAATGGAATAGCCGGATTAACCTGAGCATAAGGTAATCCAATAAATGAACCTGTTTGATTATACGATTGAGATAATCTATAAGGATCTGTATCGCTACCAACTTGAGCCCATGATGCTCTAATTTTTCCATAAGGCAATTGTTTTTCTATTTTTTCAAAAGATTTAAAAGCATCAGTAAAAACAAAACTTGTGCTTACAGAAGGATACATAAAAGAATTATTATCTTTTGGTAATGTCGAAGACCAATCGTTACGAGCAGTCATATCCAGGAATAAATATGAATCGTATGCAATTTGCCCAAAAGTATAAATTGAGCGAGTTGCTTTTTCGTATCGAGCATTAGACACAGATGGTTTTTCGTTGCTATAATCTACATTATAAAAATAAGGAATTGATATTCCTCCTTCGGTATTTGCCCAAAAGTTTTTGGTTTCCTGATAAAAAGTACTTCCACCCAGATTCCAATTAACATGAATTTTATCTTCAAATAAGTTCTTATCATAAGTAAAAATAAAATCATTATTTAATTGATAAAAGTTATGCCAGCGTTCAGAATAAGCTCCCATAGAATTTATTAAGCCTTTATAAGCTGTAATATTTGTGAACTCTTGGTTATAATAATCCATTCCTGAGCGAATCATTAAATTAAATTCATCATTTAACTTATAGTTTAATGCAAGTTTTCCGTAAAATCTGTCTTTTTTATCATCATTTAGTTCATAGAGATTATTCCAGTAAGGATTAGTCATCCACGCCCAGTTGTTATACCATGTAGTTTCGTACCCTTCTTCATTCATTATCGAATTTTCCAAAGAACTGCTGCTAATGTGACGTGGCATTTGAATATAATTTCTAGGAATACAGTCATGAGAATCAGACAACCCATATCTATTATCTGCCTTTTGATTAATATAATTAACCGAAGCATCAAAATTGAGCTTCTCACTGATATCTACACTTGTTCTTAAGGCTAAACTTGTTCTGTTTAAACTTGTATTTGGAATAATATCATCGTTTTTTAGATTTGATATTGAAAACCTGTAGGTTGCAGTTTCGTTTCCTCCACTTAATGATACAGAGTTATTTGCTGTAATACCATTCTTAAAGAAATCTTTGTAATTATTTGGTTGAGGAGAGAATGTTGTTTTTTCACCATTCCAGTCTACAATTTCCTGTCCAAGCATTTCAGGTCCCCAAGAACCATAAGCCGCTGCACTTCCGCTATTATAAGTAGGAACTCCATCAACCATTGTCCATACTCCTTCGAAATTACCGTTTCTTCCAGCTCCATAAACATCCTGAAAATCATATAATATATAAGGTGTTTCTACACTAATACCTCCATTATATTGAACTCCAATTCCTTTTCTTGATTTTCCTTTTTTTGTAGTGATTAGAATTACACCGTTAGCCGCTTTCGAGCCATAAAGTGCCGCAGCACTCGCACCTTTAAGTACTGATATATTTTCAATATCATCAGGATTTAAGTCGGATGCACCGTTTCCAAAATCCATTCCACCCCATTCATCTTCAGAATTACTGATAGTAGTATTATTAAGTGGGACTCCGTCTACAACTATTAAAGCTTGATTATCTCCTTCAAAAGAAGAAGAACCTCGTAAAACTATTCTATTTGATGAACCAGCACTACCATTGGTCCCATTAACTTCTAAGCCAGCAACTTTTCCTGACAAAGAATTCATTGCACTAACATCTCTGGATGTTTGTAGATCATCACCATCAATTTCATCAACCGAATATCCCAATGATTTTTTTTCTCGTTTAACACCTAAAGCAGTTACAACTACATCGGGAAGGACTTCAGCATTTACTGTTAATGAGAGTGTTTTACCATTAAGTTCCGAAACTGTACCTTTAATTTCAACATAACCAATAGATGTTATACTAACCGAATCCTGATTATTTAGGTTCTCAATACTAAACTTCCCATCAAAATCACTGATTGCTCCTTGAGACTTACCAATAATCAACACATTTGCGCTATAATATGGTTCTCCATTCTCGTCAACAATAATTCCACTAAAAGTTACTTGTTGAGAAAAACCTGCAACAGCAAGCAAAATCAATCCTATAAAAGTGTAAATTTTTTTCATATTCTTTTCCAAATTCTAAAGCTTGCAACAAACCTACTAAAATAAATCATGTCTTAAAAAGAAATACACAACCTTTTGCTACTAAGAGAATGAAAACCTTTACGAAATTTTTAAATTTTATGATTTCGCAATAAGAAATGCACATATACCAAGGAAGTTAACAGAAAACATAAGAAAAACTAAAAGGTGTTAGTAATTTTAAACTTTCTTTCAATTTATATTTAAACCTGTATCAAATTAATGACCATATCATTTGTTTTTTTTTAGATTTTGTCTATTGTTCCTTGAATATTATTCCTTGTATCTTGTTCCTTGTATCTTGTTCCTTGAATCTTGTTTCTTATCTCTTATTCAGAGGTTTACTACTTGAACCTGAGTATGGAGAACAGCCCAAAGACTAAAAATCTATTGCTTCGCAATATTTTATCAATCCCATTTTGCACACATTGAAACTGCGTTTCTGTGTATAAATGGGATTAATAAAAAAAACCGCAAAAGCGGTTTTAGATTTTTTGTCTTTGTAGCGAGAGGCAGGTTTGAACTGCCGACCTCGTGATTATGAATCACGCGCTCTAACCAACTGAGCTACCTCGCCATTATTTCAATGATAATTACTAAACGTAATTCCGAAATCGGACTGCAAAAATAATTAATTTTATTAAAAACCAAATAAAGTTTGTAAACTATTTTAAAAATTTATAAATTGCGACTATATTATTAATTGAGTATTAGCATTTTAAGGACTTAACATATTTTTATGACAAAAATAGAATTAGAATTCATTTTAAAATCATCTGAAAGAATATTATTTAATAGATTAAGTACGGCATCAGGCTTAAGTGAATGGTTTGCTGACGACGTAACTGTAAGTGATAAGATTTTTACATTTGTTTGGGAAGGTGTCGAAGAAAAGGCAGAATTAATTGGAAAAAAAGATCAACAGTATGTTAAATTCAAATGGCTGGAAAGCGAAGAAGACACATATTTTGAATTTAGAATTCAATCACATGAAATTACTAATGAAATTGCATTGATAATTACTGATTTTGCAATTGAAGACGAAAAGGAAGAAGTAGTTGAACTTTGGGAAACTCAAATAAATGAACTAAAACATATTTTGGGAGCATAATTTCCGACTTATTTTTTTATTTTTGCATGTCATAACTTTTAGACATGTTTAAACAGATACATAAATATATCATTAAGTCGTTTCTTGGCCCTTGGCTAGTAACTTTTATGATTTGTGTATTTTTGTTATTAATGCAATTCTTATGGAAATACATTGATGATCTTGTAGGAAAAGGTCTTGAATGGACTATTATATTCGAATTACTCTTTTACGCATCTTTAACACTTGTACCACTGGCTTTACCTTTGTCAATTCTTCTGGCAACAATTATGACTTTTGGTGGACTAGGAGAAAAGAACGAGTTATTCGCCATGAAATCAGGAGGTGTATCTCTTTATAGAATAATGTACCCCCTACTTATTTTTAACATTCTAATTAGTTTAGGCGCATTCTATTTCTCAAATAATTTGCTCCCATATACTAATTTAAAAATGCGCTCTCTCCTATTTAGCATTCAGCAACAACGTCCAGAAGTAAATATCCGAAATGGGATTTTTACAGAGCCTGTTGATGATCTTAGCATAAAAGTTGCTCGTAAATATAGAAACAATAACACTCTAGAAGGAGTCCTTATTTATGACCATAGAGGAAATTCCGGAAATACAAACGTAACCACTGCCGAAGCTGGAAACATAAAGATTACTGAAGACAAAAGTGTTCTAATAATGGAACTATTCGATGGTTATAGGTACGAAGAACTAAAACTTGAAAAAGATAAAAAAAGCGGAAACAAATCAAGACCACATCAAGAATCAAAATTCAAAAAACAAACAGTATATATCCAACTTGATGGATTAGGTTTAGATAGAAGTAACGAAGACTTATTTAAAAATGGATACGAAATGCTAAATAACAACCAACTAGTTGAAGCAATTGATTCATTAAAAATAACTTTACATAAAAGAGAATTTGAAATTTTTACAACTTTAAATAGATTTAATTTATTTAAAGGCAAAAATGAATGGCGCAAACAAACAGAAGAAGAGAAAAAAATTGCTCAAACAAAAGTTGAAAGCATTATACTTGAAAATCCTAATATTTCTTTTGATATTGACAGCATATTTAGCAATCTAAACATGAATCAACAAAATAAAATACTAGACTACGCATTAAATTATAGTAGGACATCCAAAACTTTTGTTGAATATTCAAAAGATGAAGCATTAGGTTATAAAAGATGGATTGTAAGGCACCAAATTGAGTGGCATCGCAAATATATATTGTCATTAGCATGTTTACTTTTTTATCTTATTGGTGCTCCCCTTGGTGCAATTATAAGAAAAGGAGGATTTGGTTTACCTGTAATTATTTCTGTATTTATTTTTCTAATTTATTATATTATTTCAATAACTTTTGAAAAAACAGTAAGAGAGCTTGTCCTATTACCAGAAATTGGAATGTGGGTCAGTACTGGAATTTTATTTCCAATTGGATTATTCCTAATAATTAGAACGGCAAATGATACAATGAGAATAAATGCTCAGTTTTATATGAAAATCCAAAATTTCTTCAGAAGAAATTCGCGTAATAAAGGAGAGTTAAAATAATTATTTGTTACTTTGTAAAGATATAAGAGGGAATAGATATGAGGATACTAATTTTGACAAATAAAATGCCTTACCCACCTAAAGACGGAGGTTCAATTGCAACACTTGTTTTAGTTGAAGCACTTCAAAAATGCGGAAATCAAGTAGATGTGTTATCAATGAATACAAGCAAACATTTTGTCAAACTTGAAAATTTACCCAAAGAATTAACTAATAGAATTAAATTTCATGCTGTTGAAATTAACACTGAAATTACAGTTCCTGCTTTAATAAACAATCTTCTTTTCTCAAAAGAGCCATATAATGCTGCCCGATTCATTTCTGAAAAATTTAATGAGCAATTAAAAAAACACCTTCAGTATGAACAATACGATATTGTTCAATTAGAGGGACTATATTTATGTCCGTATATCGATACTATCAGAAACTTTTCTAACGCAAAAATTGCTTTGAGATCGCATAATATTGAACATGAAATATGGTATCGTGCTGCTTCTAATGAAACAAATCTTCTAAAAAAACAATACAAAAAGTTATTATCAAAACGTATTAAAAACTTTAAGCAATCATATTTAAACAAGTATGATTTTCTTGTCCCAATTACACAAAGAGATGGAGATCAATATAATAAACTAGGAAATACTCAAGCATCACACACTGTTCCTACTGGAATTGACAAAGAAAACTATGACATTACCAATTCTGAGCCAAGATTTCCAGGCATTTTTCATATTGGTGCACTAGATTGGCTACCAAATCAAGAGGGACTTAAATGGTTTATTGAGAATGTTTGGAAAAGATTTAAAATGGAACATCCTGATTTTAGATTTCATTTAGCTGGCAGAAATGCTCCTCCTGCATTTGAAAATTTTTTGGACAGTGATTCTATTGCCTATATCGGAGAAGTAGAAGATGCAAATCAGTTTATTAATGATAATTCAATAATGATTGTCCCAATTTTATCAGGAAGTGGTATGAGAATCAAAATTATTGAAGGAATGGCCTTAGGAAAAACAATTATTACTACTTCAATTGGAACAGAAGGTATAAATTCTACTCACAATGAAAATATTCTAATTGCTGATACACCTGAAGATTTTTACAATTGCTTAGTTAGGGTTAGTAACAACAAGGAATTACATGAAAAAATATCAAAGAATGCAATTAATTTTGTATATAAAAACTTTGATAATCTAAAGATCGCAAAGGGATTAACGAAATTCTATAAAGAGGAAAATAAATGATTGTAATACAGATAATATTATGGTTCTTTGTAGCACTTGTTTTTCATACATACGTGCTCTATCCTCTGATATTAGCGATCTTTGGAAAGCCAAAAAAAATTGAATACCCTAAATCTGACAATTTACCCAGTGTTTGTATAATAATGTCTTTGTTTAACGAAGAAGTTGTTATTGCAGATAAAATTGATTCTATTCTTAATTCAGTTTATCCAAAAGATAAATTGAAACTCATAATTGGCTCCGATAACAGTACTGACAAAACAAACGAAATTGTTAATAAATATGCAGCAAAACACGATTTTATAACTTTTGTCCCATTTTCGACTAGACAAGGAAAATCAAATGTTATAAATGCAATGATTGATAAAGCAGATAGTAAAATACTTGTCCTTTCTGATGCGAATGTAATGTTTGACGAAAATACAATTAAAGAACTTGTAAAACCTTTCAGTAACAAAAAAATTGGTCTTGTGGATACAAGAATGACAAATACAGGACTAAAAAAGGAAGGAATCTCTATACAGGAAAAGTCATACATTTCACGTGAAGTTATGATAAAAAACTATGAAGGAAAACTCTGGGGAACCATGATGGGACCATTTGGTGGATGCTTTGCAATCAGAAGAGAACTTTACAGTCCTGTTCCGGTAAATTTTCTTGTTGATGACTTCTTTATTTGCATGAAAATATTAGAAAAAGGATATAAAACAGTTAATAACATTAATGCTATAGTATATGAAGATGTTTCGAATAATCTTTCTGATGAATTCAGAAGAAAAATTCGAATTGCAACAGGAAATTTTCAAAATCTATGGGAATTTAAGAAACTTCTATGGCCTCCTTTTACAGGTTTGTCATTTAGTTTTTTATCTCATAAAATTTTAAGATGGTTGACTCCTATCTTTATCTTGCTTACTTATGCTTTAAGTTTTACTCTAGCATTTTTTAGCGATTTCTATTTTTATTTCTTCCTTGCATATAATTTTCTTTATATTTTGTTAATAGCTGACTTTTTACTTAAAAAAATTAAAATACATAATGTAATTTTGCGATTTATAACACATTTTATGTCAATGAACTTAGCTTTATTGATTGGTATGATAAAAGCAATGAAAGGAGTTAAATCAAATGTCTGGAAACCCACAAAACGTAATCAATAGATCACTAAACACAATTGAAGAAGCCATTGAGGACATCAGAAATGGTAAGATTCTCATCGTTATAGATGATTTTGACAGAGAGAACGAAGGTGATTTCGTTGTTGCTGCAGAGAAAATAACACCTGAGATAGTGAATTTTATGGCCAAATATGGTCGAGGTTTAATTTGTACACCACTAACCGAAACTCGTTGTCACGAGTTAGATCTTGAGTTAATGGTTGGTAAAAACACTGCTTTGCATGAAACACCATTTACAGTATCTGTTGATTTAAATGGTAACGGCTGTACAACTGGTATTTCTGCCAGCGACAGAGCAAAAACAATTAAAGCTTTAGTTGATCCGAACACAAAACCAGAAGACCTAGGAAGACCGGGACACATTTTTCCGCTTAGAGCTAAAGATAATGGCGTTTTACGTCGTTCTGGACATACTGAAGCAGTAGTTGATTTAACCAGATTAGCTGGTTTAACAACTGGTGGAGCACTTGTTGAAATCATGAACGATGATGGAACAATGGCACGCTTACCAGAACTATTCGAGATTGCTGATAAATTTGATCTTAAAATTATCAGTATAGAAGACTTAATTAAATATCGTCTTCAGACAGAAAGTCTAATTAATCAGGGTGTAAGAGTCAAATTACCTACTGAATTTGGGGATTTCGAAATGATACCATTTCAGCAAAAAAGTAATGGATTAGAACATTCTTGTTTAATTAAAGGGACTTGGGAACCAGAAGAGCCAATTCTAGTTCGTGTTCACTCAAGCTGTGTTACAGGTGATATTTTTGGTTCAAAAAAATGTGATTGTGGAGATCAACTTCATGAATCAATGAAAATGGTTGAAAAAGCCGGCAAAGGAGTAGTAATATACTTAAACCAAGAAGGTCGTGGTATAGGACTAATGAGTAAAATGCAAACTTATAAACTTCAGGAAGAAGGATTAGACACAGTTGATGCAAACATACATCTAGGTTTTAAAGATGATGAACGTGATTATGGTGTAGGTGCTCAAATTTTACGTAGTATTGGAGTTAAGAAAATGATATTAATGACCAATAATCCTCGTAAATTAGCTGGTCTTAAAGGTTATGGTTTAGAGATAGTTAGAACTCAACATATTGAAATAAAACCTAACGAATTTAACAAATTTTATCTGGAGACAAAAAAATCAAAAATGGGTCACGAATTAGATCTTGATGATGAATAAAAGACTTGATATAGTTTTTATGGGAACCCCTGGCTTTGCTGTTGGGGTTCTTAATAAACTTGTTGATGATGGATACAATATAAAAGCTGTTATTACTGCTGCAGACAAACCAGCTGGACGTGGGAGAAAAATTTTATTCTCCGATGTCAAGAAATACGCTTTAGAAAAAAATATTCCAGTCTTACAACCAGAAAAGTTTAAATCAGACAAATTTCTTTCTCAGCTTAAAGCAATAAATGCTGACTTGTTCATTGTTGTTGCATTTAGAATGTTACCTAAAGTTGTTTGGGAAATGCCTAAATATGGCACTTTTAATTTACATGCATCTCTCCTTCCCGATTATCGTGGTGCTGCTCCAATAAATCACGCTATTATCAATGGAGAGACAAAAACTGGAGTAACAACTTTTTTTCTTAACGAAGATATTGATACAGGAAATATCATTATGCAAACCGAATGTAATATTACATCCGAAGATAATGCAGGAAGTTTACATGATAAACTAATGAGTATAGGTGCTGATTTAGTAACAAAAACTGTAGATAAAATTGAGTCTAAAGATTTTAAAACAAAAAAACAAGATTCTTCTTCAGAAAAATTAAATCCAGCACCAAAATTATCTAAAGAATATTGTAAGATAAATTGGAACAATTCTGCTGAAAATATTATAAATCACATCAGAGGATTATCTCCTTATCCTACAGCTTGGACATTAATTTCTGAAGAGAAAAATCTTACATGTAAAATATATAGAGCAGAGTTTATCACAGGAAGTCACACTTTAAATAATGGAACTTTAGTTACTGACAATAAATCTTTTGCAAAAGTTGCCGTAAATTCTGGTTTTATATTTTTACACGATATTCATCTATCTGGCAAGAAACGATTAGACATAAAAAGTCTATTAAATGGTTTTACATTTGATGACAATATTGTACTTTCATAAATAGTTCTTATTATTTAATTAAGAGTAATAATAATACGATTTACTTTAAATTTGAATTTATGCCACATTGTCATGTATCGTTTGTTTGCATGATTATTGATAATTGTATTTGAAATCCCACTAACTATTATTTAACTATGAATCAAAACGAAGAAAAAAGATACGATTTAACAACTTACAAAGGATTTAACACAACGATTAACTTTTTAAAAAAATACGGTTGGATAATAAATCCTATTCCATGGCTAGTTTACAAAGCTTTGAGCCCTGAAATATCAACAGCAAAACAGGTTGAAGCGGCAAAAGACCTGATTGAAACAGGTAAAAAGAATGGTGTAAAAAAAATGAGAATTAAAATTGGACACAAAGCTGGACTAGACATTCAATCGATGTTTCAAGGTTTACCTATTAAAATTATGATGGGAAATGATGGACTAGCAGAGGTTGAAGTTGATTATTGCAATGAAGTTGGAAATACAAATAATGAAAACATTGTAAAAATCTAATATCCCATTTTTTTTAGCTTTTCATAAACACCACTTGCAAATATTTCATACCCAATAGAGTTATGATGCCCATCAATATTCCAATAGTAATTACTGGCAGTATCAGAATTTATCTTTATTGTGTTTGAATAATATTCTAACAAATCAAGATTATTAATATTTTTTTTACTACAATAATCAATTAGAATATTATTATAAAAATATGCATCTTCAATTAGTTCTTCCTTTAATGGATAGAAAACTATTAACAATTCAAAATTTTCATTTTCTGAAAGTTCTAAAAACAAATCAATGCTTTTTTGCAATTGATAAACAGCTCTTTCTTTACCCGACTCATATTCCAACTCAGACAAAAGTAAATAATTGTATCCTAAAAGATTATGCACAATTAGACGACAAATATATGAATGTCGATATATTTTCTCCCACCAGTTAGTAGCAATTACTAACTCACTTTTTGCAAAACGCTCAACACCTCCCCTCATAATTACATCATCAAGATCATATCCATATGCGACTATTACAGTTCTCGGATTGTAATACAAGAGTTTATCTTTTAATAATTTATACTCATAAAACGGATCACTACCACATACTCCAGCATTATAGACAATATATTTGTTTGTATCATTTTTTACGATTTTTAACTCAAGCTGCTTTACCCATGTTGAATCATAAGGTGCTCCATCACCCTCGGTAAATGAATCTCCTAGGGCTAATATCATAGAAGAACTTGTATCTTTTACGAATTCAATATCTGAAAATCCTAAAGAATTTGTTTTTCGTTCATATTTAAATTCCTCTGACTGCAAATAATGAATCGAATTTGCCTTATTTGTGTGGTAATCGTGAATTTTGTATTGTTCGTCTGGAGATAAATAATAAGACTCTCTTTTTTCAAGGTAAGTAGAATTAATTCCAAAAATTCTTAATATTATCTCAATTCCTATAATTGTTAAAAATGTACTACTAAACACTGTTATTACATCCTTTTGTTTATTAGCTATATTTCTCATCAAGAAATTTATCAATAGTATTATTAATGAGAAAAGAGAAATTTGAATGTACAAACCTGTCCAAACTCGCTGAGTTTCCAGATAGACAAGATGATATACTACAATTGATGTACTTACACAAAGTACAATAAGAATAATTCGATTGAAGTAATCATATTTCTTTATAAAATAAAATGTTGCTAGAATAATCAGAAAAAAATACAAAACCCAATAAATGTATTTTTGATTAAATTGGTACAATAAAGATAATATTTCAATTTTACTATTCAGAACTGAATTATTTTGCGGCACATAATTTATCAAAATAGTATCATTAAATAATGTATCAACGACTACACGATTAGATTGAAAAATTTTAAGTGAATACTGTTTATTTTGAACACTTACATTTGCAGGGTATATCTTGAAATTTTTAAGATAAGTTCCCTTAGGAATATATATTATTGAATCCTCTTCTAAAACATCAACATTTTTATTAAAAACAGTATTACCAACACACTTAAACTCTTGTGTCAGATTTTGATTTTGATAAAAAACTTGAATCGTTAATTCTCGATAGATGTTTATCTGCGAAATATAAACGTAAACAGAAATAGAAAATACAACAACTAAAAAAATAATTGAAATCAATAAATATTTTCCATATTTCTTTTTCATTTATGACTAAAGGAATGTTTGAGTTCACTAAAGTACAAAAAAAAAGGCTTCATTTCTGAAACCTCTTCTGTATTTTAATCTAATATCTATTTCCCAGGACAATTTTTCTTAATTGAAGCAGAAATATCATTCCTTCCATAAGCTTTGTCAAAATGTTTTGAGAATTCGTCTGCAAGTTCTACAGCAGTTTCTTTGTACTCATCTTTACTTTTCCATGTATTAATTGGGAAAAGAATTTCTGATGGTACACCTGGACAAGTAGTAGGAATATTCACATGGAATAAAGAGTCGTATTCATATTCAGCATTTTCAAGTTTTCCTTCAAGAGCAGCTTCAACCATTGCTCTAGTATATTTTAATTTAATTCGACTTCCAACTCCGAACTTACCTCCTGACCAACCAGTATTGATAAGGTAAACATTAGTATTATGCTCTTCCATTTTATCTCCAAGCATTTTAGCATATACTTTCGGTAATGCAGGCATAAATGGTTGTCCAAAGAAACGTGAGAAAGTTGCTTCTGGCTCAACTACTCCAGTTTCTGTACCAGCTAATTTAGAAGTATATCCCATTAAGAACCAAAGCATTGCTTGATTCCTGTCCAATTTTGAGATTGGAGGTAATACGCCAGTTGCATCAGCAGTCAAAAACAATATTGAAGATGGGTGCCCACCTGTACTACAGTTCTTAATATTATCTAGAAAACTTAGTGGATAAGAAGCTCTTGAATTAGGTGTTAGTCGCTCATCATCAAAGTCGAATTCTCCATTAGGATAAATCATTGCATTTTCTACAATTGAACCATGATTTAAATAATAATCCGGATGTAAAACAGCACGATAAATATCAGGTTCATTTTCAGGATTAATATTTATCATTTTTGCATAACAACCATTTTCAAAATTAGCAACACCATCTTCACTCCAACCATGTTCATCATCACCAAGCAAAGCTCTAGAAGGATCTGCTGATAATGTAGTTTTCCCAGTACCAGAAAGCCCTAATATCAAAGCTGTCTTACCATCTTTACCTTCGTTAGCAGAACAGTGCAAAGGAAGTACATTCTCAAAAGGCAGATAGTAGTTCATTACTGTAAACATAAGCTTCTTAACACTTCCAAGATATGAAGTCCCAACAACAATCCCAATTCGTCTATCGAAATCCATAGCAACAATAGTATCAGTTGTATCACCATTAGGAAGCTTACGAAGTTTCCACTCATATTTTGCTGAATCCAATTTATCAAATGGAAGCACTAATAAGTAAAAAGGCTTATCACTAAAACAAGATTTATTCAAATCTTCAGGAACAGCTCTAAACATATTATCAACAAATACAGAAGTTAATGCCTGACTTGTTATTGTCTTCACAGGAAGTGCGTAATTAGAATCTGCACCAATAACCCTGTCATTAGAATAAATTCTGTTATGCTGTCCTATATAGTTTAAAGCATCTTCAAAAACAAGATTAAAAACTCTTTCTGGTATTGGTAAGTTATTTGGAGAGTTCCAATCAACATGAATTTGACTTTCTGGTCTTTTAACAATTACAGTATCCTTAGGACTACGTCCTGTTGATCCTGGAGCAGTCCAAGTAGCTAGAGTTCCTGATTTAGAAACCATACATTCACTATTACTAACAGCATCTCCTATCAATCGTTTACGATCTGCATTGACTATCAGATTTTTACATTCTTTTAGTAAATCATCAACCTTATTGTGTGTTTCTTTGAAGTTAATATTTTCCATAAGTAGCTTTAGTTTGATGACGCAAACATATAAAAAAAACGACATTTAAAACCTGTTATAAAATATAAAACAGCATTTTATGTTATAAAAAAGGTTTCATAAATTTCTATCGTTTTTTTTATTATGTAATTACCCTGAGTTTTATTATTTTGCGCAAAATTTAAATAATATGTTCAAGAAAGTTCCTCACACATATGTCATTGTTTTTGGCATCGTATTGGTTTCTGCAATTTTAACTTGGATTATTCCTGCTGGAGAGTTTGACAGAACTCAAAAAATGATGGATAATGGCAAAGAAAGAACTGTAATCGTTGATAATTCTTATCACGAAGTTGATTCTAGTCCTCAAACATGGCAAGTATTTTCTTCAATTTTCAATGGTTTTGTAACACAAGCGAACATTATAGTATTTATTCTATTAATTGGTGGAGCATTTTGGATTTTAAATGCCAGTAAAGCACTAGATGTTGGAATTTTAGCTTTTCTAACAACTACAAAAAAGTTCGAACGAAATAAAACCCTAAAGCGTATTGGTGTTGACAATATTGTCATGATAATGATTATGCTTTTATTCAGCTCATTTGGAGCAATTTTTGGTATGAGTGAGGAAACTATAGCTTTTGTAATCATTCTTGTTCCTCTTGCTATATCTATGGGCTATGATTCAATTGTAGGTGTTTCTCTTGTCTATGTTGCAGCACACCTTGGCTTTGCTGGTGCTGTACTAAATCCTTTTACTATTGGTATTGCTCAAGGGATTTCTGACATTCCAGTTTTTAGTGGATGGGAATATAGAATAATTTGTTGGTTAGTTATTAACGCAATTGGCTTTACCTTTATTTTACTATACGCAAGAAGAATCAAACGTAATCCACAAAAAAGTCTTACTTACGAAGTTGATAAATTTTGGAGAAAACACAAATCAGAAAATGAAGAAAAAATTAAGTACTACACTCCGAATAGTGCATGGATAAGCTATCTTGTTATCATTGCAATTTTACTTGTTTTCTCTGGTTACTTCCCAAGTTCATTTCTACAAATTGGGAACTCTCCATTTTATTTCCCTGCAATACCAGTTGCCAGTTTACTATTTCTTATTACATCATATTTTGCATTAAAAAAGTCTGTTCATTTTTATATTTTGAACCTACTAGCTTTCACAGTTGTTTTTCTGATTATTGGTGTTATGGGATATGAATGGTATGTAATGGAAATTGGAACATTGTTCTTCGGGATGGGATTAGCAAGTGGAATCGCAATGAACAAATCTGCTAACGATATCACCAAATTATTCATTGATGGTGCAAAAGATATTTTCTCTGCAGCATTTATTGTTGGGATAGCTGGAGGAATTATAATTATTCTGGAAGATGGAAAAATTGTTGATACAATTATGTACAGTTTAGCAAAATCAATGCAATCTGTTGGAAAAGAAGGCTCTTTAGGAATAATGTATGGGATTCAAACATTTCTAAATGTTATAATTCCTTCTGGATCAGCCAAAGCAGCACTAACAATGCCAATTATGGCTCCATTCTCTGACTTAATTGGCATCGCTCGTCAATCCACCGTATTAGCTTTCCAATTTGGTGATGGTTTTACAAATATGATTACTCCGACTTCAGGCGTTTTAATTGGATGTTTGGGAATTGCCAAAGTACCTTATAACGTATGGTTTAAATTCATCTGGAAACTTATTTTAGTATTAATTGTTGTTGGATTTTTACTTATGTTACCGACATTGTACTTTAATATAAATGGATTTTAAGATGAAGAAATATATTTTTATCATCTCAGTATTAATTTGTACTGTTAATTTGGGATTTTCACAAGAATCAAATTCAGAACATGACACAGACTCTTTTTATGAAGTATCTCTTTCATATGCTAAACCTTTAGGAGAATATAAATTTCAGCTTAATGAAGAAAATAATGTAGGATATGCTTTACCTGGATTAAATATCAGCTTATCTGCTAAAAATTATATTAGTTCATACTTTGGATTTAAGTATAATGCAAATATATTATTAAATTCTGTTGATAAATCTTTTTATTATCTTCAAGCTAATGGTCAAAGTACAACATTAAAATTGGGAATGTGGAAAAACTTAAATATTTCATTAGGGCCAATATTTCATACTAACTATATGAAGAATTCAACATACTTTGAAATAAGTGCAATGGTAGGTATTAATAGTGTAAATAGACCTAAAGTAGTTTATACTACACTTGAAAATGGTCAAGTAAACTCAGCTAATACAATGAAAAATGGATTTGGCATTGGTTTTTCTGTTATCCCCGAAATTGCTATGCATACAAAAATATCTGAAAGAAGTTATTTAAAGATATTTATTAATTATTTTCTAGCACCTTCATATATCGAGTATAAAAGTCAATATTTATTTTATAAAGAATTTGAAGGAGAACTTATACCTGTATATGTTGTAAATAGTTACGAAGAAAATATAATAATCTCTTCATTTAACTTAGGTGTAGGGATTTCATTCTAATTTTTTTTTTAATACAAACAAATCCCTTTTATAAATAATATCTATTTTTTATTTATCTTAGCCCAAAAAAGGCAAAATATTTGCATTAAAGTGAGAGTAAAACTTTAAAATTTGAAACATGAAAAAGATTATTGTAATTTTAAGTCTGTCTTTAGGCTTAATATTTATTGGAACATCTTCATTTGCACAAAAAGTATATAGTTGTGACTATAAAAGTGACGCAGATGTAAAAGTGTATGTAGCATCCTATAAAAGCGATGCCGACTTAGTAGTTTATAAATGTGATTACAAAAGCGATGCTAGCGGAAACAAAGGACTTTGGTATTTTTGTGACTATAAAAGCGATGCTGACAAAAAAATCTATTTCTGTGATTATAAAAGTGATGCTGATTTAGTTATATATTTCTCTGATTACAAAAGCGATGCAGAATGGAGAAATTCTTCCAAACAACATTTAATGTATTAAAACCTTTATTTGATAATTTCTATGAAAAAGCCTTTTAAACTATTATTAATTCTTGGTCTTGTAACTTTTGGCCTTAATGTTTGTGCACAAAAAGTACATGTTGTTGATTACAAGTACGATGCTGATGTAAAAGTATATGTAACCGATTATAAATATGATGCTGACTTAGTCGTTTACAAAACAGATTACAAATATGATGCTGATGGAAACGATGGAATCTGGTATTTCGAAGACTATAAGTATGATGCTGATAAGATTATCTATTTTGAAGATTATAAGTATGATGCAGATTTAATAATATACTTTTCTGATTATAAATATGATGCAAAATGGAGAACTGAATCTAAAAAATCTCTAATGGAATAACTAACCTTAATAATTATCAACTATGACAAAAAAAATTATTGTAATTACAAGTATTTTAATAGCTTTTGCTCTTAGTGCAAACGCACAAAAAGTTTATTCATGTGATTCAAAGTACGATGCAGATGTAAAAGTTTATGCTGCAGACAGCAAATATGATGCTGATTTAGTTGTTTACAAATGCGATTCAAAATACAGCGCTGAAGGCAACAAAGGTCTTTGGTATTTCTGTGATTCAAAGTATGATGCAGATAAAAAAATCTATTTCTGTGACTCAAAATACGATGCAGATGTAATTATCTATTTTACTGATAGCAAATACAGTGCTGAGTGGCGAAGTAGCGATAAAAAACACCTATTTTATTAAGCCAAATGGGCAAAAAAAAACAAAAAGCTTTAAAAATTACACTTATTTGTATTGCCGCAATAGTGGCAATACTATTTTTTGTTTCAATTTTACTAAATTCATACCTCAAAAAAACAATTGAAGCGTCTTTTAACGAAACCCTAAATGCGAAAGTTAGTATTGATAAAGTAAGATTTAGATTTTTTACATCTAAAATTGATATCTATAAACTTGAAATTATTGGTGTTTCTGAGTTTGAAGACGAAACTCTCCTATCTGTTGACAAAGCTTCAATAAAAATTAAAGACTTTAGACAGGAGGATAATAAAATTATTCTTGAGAATTTTATTCTTGAAAAACCCATAATTAAAAATATTACACTTGAGTCTGGTTTAAACTCTTGGAAAGAATGTTTAAAAAAACAAACCGTAGATACAACAAGCGAAGATTTTGAAAACTATAGATTATTCTGCGAAAATATAGAAATCAATAATGCAAAACTTCAAAATGAAAATCGAAAAAATAACGAAATTCATTCTCTACAAGAAATTTATGCGAACTTCTCACTTTGGGAAAACGAAAAAATGATTGGTGGGGATTATCAATTTAGAAGTGTTTTCGATCTTAAGGAAAATAAGAAAAATAAAATGTCTTTGAGCATTAATGCTTCAGGAGGTATTTTCTTTGAGAATTCCGAATTCAGAACATATTCACAAGTCTCAATAGACAATAATCCATTTGAGGTGAATATAACCTACAATTATGATTCAAGTCTTAATAAACCATCGACAATTCAATTAATTGCAGACATGTCTGAATGGGATTTTGGTCAATCAGTTGAGTCAAGTGGGCTATTAAATATTGATTTTAGAATTAGTGGAATATCACAAAATTTAATAATACCAAACGCAGAACTTGAAATTTATGCTTCCGAAATTTCATTCATCAATAAGCAAACTCAAGATTCTGCATTCTGTGATTTTGGTTTAGAACTTGATTATAACACCTATAATAAAATGCTTATTGGTATGAAATCGTACGATTTTAATGCTTACCTCTTAAATGATAGTATTAATGGCAGTTTCAAAATCGAATTTAATGATAGTTTATGCATTGCAAACACAGAAATGAATGGAGAAATTAACTTTGATAAACTTAACATGATTTTTACTGATTCCAATATTGATTTTAATGGAATTCTAAGCTTCGATTCAAACCTTAATGGAGAAATGAACTCCAGCATTAACACTTTAAGTGGAGAATTTAATTTAGTTTACTCTGACAGATCGCTAAACAACTACTATGACCTATACCTTGATAAGCATACGTTCTATAGTAATCTTAAGATTGAATCCAATTTTATAACAGGATCAAGTAGTGTCCATATTCCTGAGATTGAAAATGTTTACTCTGACAAGTCAACTGAATTTATCTGCAAAACTAATATTAAAAAAATTGAAATTCCTTTATCTTCAAATACTGAATATGAAGTCCCTCAGAGTTTTAATCACGACACACCACAAATTTCATTTCCTAATCTTTCATCAACCAACTATACATTTACTATTGACTCTTTGTTTATTGGAGAAATCCTATATTCTGATATAAATGCTAACCTTATCTATTCTCCTGATATGATTGGACTAAAAAATCTAAATCTTTCAATAGAAGGCAATGCAATCACATCATATATGTACTTTTTTAAGAATAAGGATGAATCAATAGAGTTCAAAAATAAACTTGAAGCCTTTGATTTTGACTTATCCAATTTTTCAAACCTCTCAAAAGATCTTGAAGGTGTAATTAGTATTCAATCTTACAATCATTTGTTTTCTATTAATGATTCTATTCAATCAGATAAAAATTATGGCAGAAATAGTATCACTTTAACAGATTTTAAATTACAAAACAACATTCTGCAAGAATACGAAATTGAAGAAGATTACATAGAAATTGACAGTCTAGACCTTAAAATCGACTTGGACAAAAACATGTTAGTCCTCTCTCCTACAGAATTTAACGTTAACGACATCTCATTATCTGGACAAGCTCATATGGATTTAAATTCAGAGAAATTATTGCTTGAAACTTTCATAAATGTTCCCGATAAATATCTAAGTGCAGAGGTAAAGCTTATTATTTCACTATTCTCTGAATCTGTTGATAACAGAACTAAACAAAATGTCAATAACAGAAATATATATAAGTTAAGAATTTCTGGTGCCCTAAACAACTTAAAATACAAAGTTTTTAAGTATTAAACTGGGTTATTAAATCTTTTTTAAGTCAATCAAATCAAACACATTAAATTGACTTTTGTCATATTAAATTTTTTTCGTAAATTTATCCTTGATTTTAAGCATTATAGCATTTAGACCCAAAATAAAATCAAAATTTAGCTTTAGAGTGATATTTTTTCAGATATTTGTGGATCTAATCACATACAAAAAAAATGAAAAGAACTGGTGCAATAAATATTAAAGATTTAATTCAGCAAGCATTTGATGAACAGAAACTTAACGATGGTCTTGATGTAGTTAAAGTAAAATCTTTATGGAAAGATGTCACTGGAACTTATGTTGCGAATGCAACAACTGATATAGATGTTCATGCATCCAAATTGTATGTAAGTATCAACTCTTCTATAATAAGAAGCGAACTTATGTTGATTAGGAGTGAATTAGTAAGAAGAATTAATCAAAATATTGGACGTCATTTTATAAACGAAATTATCATTAGATAGTGTTTATTCTTGGCATCTCAGCATATTACCATGATTCTGCTGCATGTATTATTTATAATAATGAAATTATTGCTGCAGCCCAAGAAGAACGGTTTACCAGAATAAAACATGACGAATCATTTCCGATAAATGCAGTTAAATACTGTCTAAAAGAAGCTGGGATCAACATAAATAGTTTAGACGCTGTTGTATATTATGAAAAACCGTTTCTTAAGTTTGAAAGACTAATGGAGTCTTTCTATCACTTTGCGCCTAAAGGTGTTGTCCCTTTTATTAAATCAATACCTATTTGGGTTAAAGAAAAGCTATTTATCAAATCTGAGATAATCAAATCGCTAAAAAAAATCGAGAAATTTGATAAAAAAAATTTAAAAATCCGTTTTTCAGAACACCACCTATCTCATGCCGCATCTTCGTTTTATACTTCGGGTTTCGAATCAGCAGCAATTTTAACCATTGATAGCATGGGTGAATGGGCATCTGCATCAATTTCCAAGGCCAATAAGAACGGAATTTCAATTATTAAGGAATTGCATTACCCAAATTCACTTGGACTTCTTTACACCGCCTTTACTTACTTTTTAGGATTCAAAGTAAATAGCGGAGAATATAAACTTATGGGATTAGCTCCTTATGGAAATCACAAATCTCAGCAGGTAAAAAAATTCATAGAGGTTATTAAATCTCAATTAGTAGATATTAAAAATGATGGCAGTATAAGCTTAAATATGAAGTTTTTTGCATTTGCAACCAGCTTAAAAATGATTCGAACTGCCAAATGGGAAAAATTATTTGGAATCAAACTTCGCAAGCCATCAGATAAAATAAGCCAGAAGCACTCTGACCTAGCTTTAGCAACACAAACTGTCACAGAGGAAATTGTTTTAAAGATGGCAATGGAAGCAAAAAGAATTACAAATGAGGACAATCTTTGTCTAGCTGGTGGAGTTTCATTAAACTGTGTCGCAAACGGAGCCCTTTTGCGTGAAAAAATCTTTGACAATATTTATATTCAACCAGCTTCTGGAGATGCTGGAGGCGCTTTGGGAGCAGCTTTGGCATATGCTTTTTTAAAAAAAGAAATCCCATACACTCCATCTAAAGATGATAAAATGAAAGGTGCTTACCTTGGGCCTTTGTTTTCAAATAAAGATGTTTTAAAAACAGCAAAAAAATACAATTCTATTTATCATTATTATGACAATAAAAATGACTTATTTGAATTTACAGCTAATAAAATTGCTGAAAACAATATTATTGGATGGTATCGTGGCAGAATGGAATTTGGACCTCGAGCTTTAGGCAACAGAAGCATTCTTGCTGATGCTCGAAATCCTGAAACTCAGAAAAAACTAAATTTAAAAATAAAATATCGAGAAGGTTTCAGACCTTTTGCACCATCGGTTCTAGAAGAAGACATATCAAAATATTTTGACATTAAAGTAAAATCACCTTATATGCTGTTAGTTGCAAATGTTAACAACAAAATTCTTAAACAACTTCCAAAGAATTACGAATCTCTAAATATGATGGACAAACTTTACACTGTACGTTCTGAAGTACCAGCAATAACTCATTGTGATTTATCGGCTAGGATACAATCTGTCAGCAAAAAAACAAATCCTGATTATCACAAACTTATAACTAAATTTAAAGAAAAAACTGGAACAGGACTAATTGTAAATACAAGTTTTAATGTACGAGGCGAACCAATAGTTTGCACTCCTGACGATGCTTTCAGATGTTTTATGAGAACAGAAATGGACATTCTGATTATGGAAGATTACGTGTTCATGAAAAATGAACAAACAATAGATAAAACTAAATTCAACCAAAGATTTAAACCCGATTAAAATGGAATTTATAAGAGATATTATTGGTTTTTTAAAGGAAAGACGCAAGTACTGGCTTATTCCAATGATAATAATAATATTATTTATTGGAGTACTAATAGTATTTGGAGGCTCAAGTAGTGTAGCTCCGTTTGTTTACACGCTTTTTTAGTATTTGGAGTACTTAGAGTATTTGGAGTACTTAAAGTATTTGGAGTACTTGGAGTACTTAGAGTAATTAGAGTAATTAGAGTAATTAGAGTAATTAGAGTGTCTGAAGTTGGAAAGTTTATAAGTAAAAAATGATAAAAACCAGAAAAAGACATATTACAGATTGTTTAGTTATTTCAGCAGGACTTATTGTTGTTGGAATAATAAAAGATATTGATCTTTACTTTTACATTGCTGCTGGATTAGCTCTTTTTAGTGTCCTAATCCCATTTGTTGCTACAATTATTTCGTATACATGGCAGGGAATTGGTATTGCTTTGGGATTTGTTGTAAGTAAAATTGTTTTAGGAGCAGTATTTTACTTTTTTTTATTCCCAATTTCATTATTACAGAAACTTTTTTCACGTAAAAGGAGTATAAGTAACAAAAGAGAAATTACGTATTGGATTTCAAAAGAGAAAACTAACATAAATTTTAGTAAACCCTGGTAAGCTGAAAAAACATTCTAGACAATTAGGAATTGCCGCCTTGATTATCTATTTGTTATTGCTGATAATTCATTTGGTGCTGCTTGTATTGGGCAGAACATGGTTCTTATCTACACTACTGTTCTACCCGATGTTAGGTATTATTGTATATTGGGTAATAAAAATAATTCGAAGAAAATTTAATGTACAGAAACTCAAAAATTGTCAGTATAAAGTTATTGTAATTGTTTTGATAGTTTTAATTACTGACTTTAGTCTTCGACTGTTAACGGATTCTTATAAATCGTATAGTGAAATGAATTATGGATGGTTCTATATTTCGCCATACACCAACGGGTATGATATTATTAAAAACAAAATTAAGTCAAATAAAAATCAAAATTTTCTTACTCATAGCGAAAACTATTCCTACGAATTTAAAACAGAAGATTTTGTTTACACACATAATTACAATAATCTTGGGCTAAGAGAACAAAACATTTCTGCTGACAGTATATTAAACAAAAAAATAATTCTAACTATTGGAGATTCATTCACTGAAGGCGTTGGCACTCATCAGGATTCTACTTGGCAAAAGATTTTAGAAGAAAAAATAAACACCAGTTTAACAAATGAATATATTGTAATCAATGCTGGTATATCAGGACATGATCCAGAAATGTCAGTAACGCTTTACAAAGAGCTAGACAACACCTACAACCCTGATTACGTGATTCTCAGCATCAGCGAAAATGATATCTACGATTTAATAAATCGAAGTAAAACAGATTTTACAGAATCTTGTATCATAAAAAAACAGCCTCTGTCCTATTACTTTTATTCATGGAGTTATATTTATAGAGCAACGACATCTTTATTTCTTGATTATCCCGAACTTGGTGTAAATAAAAGCCAGTTACATGAACTTGAAAAGCAAGCATATAACAAATTAAACACTGAAATAAACAATTTAATTAACTACTCACAAGAAATTAACTGTCAGGTAGTTATCATATCATTTCCAGATTATCAATCATGTCAGAATTTGGAATATTACTCAGAGAATTACACTGAACTAATTAAAGAATTAGCCTCTAACAATAATTTATTGACTATAGATATATTAAAATTCTTTCAGGATAGTAAGAATTCATTTATCATTCCTCCAAATTACCTATATTGGCCAACTGATGGACATATGACACCACTTGGATACAGAATATGGGCAGAAATTACTTTTACTGCTTTGAATGAGCATAAATTTTTATAGTTTTGCATCACTAAAATTTTGCGAGATGACAAAACCAAAAATACTAATTATCTATACAGGTGGAACCATTGGTATGATTAAGGATGACGAAGGCTCTTTACTCCCATTCACATTCGAAAACCTTCAAAATTATATTCCTCTTTTGGAAAGCTTTCCGGCAGAGATTGACTCGTATAGTTTTGAACCTCTTATAGACTCATCTGATGCTGACACAAACTTTTGGTTAGAATTAAGCAATGTAGTTGTATTAAATTATTTTAAATATGACGGCTTTGTTATCCTTCACGGGTCTGATACAATGGCTTATACAGCTTCTGCATTAAGCTTCCTACTTGAAAATCTTACTAAACCTGTAATTTTAACAGGTTCTCAACTTCCGTTAGGCTTACTTCGTACTGATGGACGTGAAAACATTATTGCTGCTATAGAGCTAGCAAGCATGCAAAAAGATGAAAAACCACTGATTCAGGAAGTTTGCATTTATTTTGAAGACAACTTATACAGAGGAAACAGAACCAGCAAAACCAGTGCAGAGAAGTTTGATGCATTTCAATCACCAAATTATCCTCAATTAGCACATGTAGGAACAGACATTAACGTTTTTGAAGATCTGCTTTTCAGAACTAAGATCGACTTTATGATGCAACATAAAGAACTGTGCAACGATATTGCTATCATTAAACTTTTCCCTGGCATTCAAGCTAAAACAATAAAGTCAATTCTTGACACACCTGACTTAAAAGGTCTTATACTGGAAACTTATGGTTCGGGAAACGCTCCTACAGACGAAAAAATAGTATCACTATTTGAAGAAGCAATAAACAAGGGCATAATTATCCTAAATATTACTCAATGTACAACTGGTAAGGTACGACAAGGAAAATATGCAACAAGCAAAAGGCTCAAAAAAATGGGCGTTATCAGTGGTAAGGATATGACTACCGAAGCTGCTGTTGCTAAACTTATGTTCCTGCTTGCAAAAGACTTCTCTAAAAAAGAGATTGAAAAGTTGCTTACTATCTCGTTGAGGGGTGAGATTTCGTAAGGAAATTTGTTTATTAAAGGTTAAGATTAAAATTAAGGTCATAAAAAATATAATGCTATAAAATACTATGCCTGTTAACATGGGACACTTCATAATTCTTGTTGGTACTAATTTTTTTATGTCAATTCGATTTTCTTGGGAGTAACAACATATTATTACAAGTGGCATTACGACGATAGTACTTACTTTTTGATAAAATTATATTGTATCGTCGCTTTAAAATTTGTATTTACACTACTGTCTATTTCGAACGAAGTGAGCAACCTTCCTGAATAGATGATAATCTTTAAACAAGTGAGCTTTTTTAGCCTAATATATTTAATTTCCTAACTTTCCCCACGATAAGTAAGATAGCCGTAACGATTAGACTTGTAATAGTTGTGCCAAGCTTCTTCGTTAGTTTTATCTTTTTCTATTTCACCCCACCAAAGTTCTGCCTGCTGAACATAAAATTCGTGTGGTTTTTCCACTTTTACAATTGAATATATTTTTTCAGATTTTTGTGCAAATACAACACTTAGTCCTAAACCTAATAATAGACATACAGAAATTATTTTTTTCATTTTTTTATATTTTTTAATGTTTAACAAGAATAATCTGTGTACACATAAATCGAATTCAAACTTAATACACTCTATTTCTTGAAACGTTCAAAAATTTCTAATTTATTTTTTAGAATTGCTATCTCTGGTTTATTACCAACGATCGTGTAACCAAATTATTAGAGGTAAGATTATTTATTTGCGATTACGCTATATTTTCAATTTATTTTCTAATTGAACTTAAGCTGTTATATCGTGTTTATTTATTCCCCTCCACCAAATACCAATCTACCCATGCATCCATTTGCCTTACTGAATTTGGTCTGAGAATGATTTCCAGATTATTATCCAACAGATAAATTGTTGGTGTGGCAAATACATGATAGTCTTTTACTGGTTGGCTTTCCCATTTTTTGTAATCGCAGATACTAATGAATGGAAAATCTTTTGAAAAGTTTTTGAAATTTTTCTCATTTTCATCTAATGACACAAAAAGGACTTCTACATTCTGTGATTTCCATTTATTGTAAACATTAGCAATATGTGAGAGCTCTGTCGGACATGCAGGACACCAACTTGTACCAAATATCACAACAATGTAGTCGCTTTCTATACCGGATAATTTCTCTACTGAAGGATTGCTGCCGTTTAATACGTCGCCAGTGAATGTAAAATCTGGTGCTATATTCCCTTTTTTCATGGCACGATAGCTTTCTAATTGTGATGCAAAATCATTATTAAGGGTGCAGCCATGTTCATTGAGTAGTTTCAATGCCAAATATTCAGAAGCTCCAAACAAACTGCGACTTTCAAGCAGTTCAAAAAGGTATTCTATAATTTCATTTAATTCCTTTTCATGTGCAAGGAGATTATCAATCATATAATCAATAGATTTATTCATCTCTATGTAAACAGAATCTAACGAGCGACCGCTGTTTTCTATTAACCAAAAATGTGCATCGATTGTTTCTTTCAGCAAACCGCTTTTGTAAAGACGAAACTCTGAATAATCCACTTGTCTGAATGCTTGTATTGTTGCCGGAATTTCTTCGGTACGATATTGAGCTATAGTAGAAACAGAACTCACCAATTTACGCATTGGCAAATAATAATAAATATAAGATTTGGGGTGTAAATCTGCTAAAAACAAGCTATCTTCTGCTTTAATCCTCCTTTTTTCTTTATCTATTGCCAGTTTTGGAGTTTCATGTACGGTAAATAGCGAATCTTTCTTGTATATTTTTTCCAGATAATCCCAGGCACTAAGGGTTTGTTCTCTGCGTGGATGCTCAAAGGAATATTGCTCAAAAAATTTATTTTGTTTGCCATTTCTAATTACGATAGTTTCAAGTAAAGAAATGTTCATACCAGCTAATTGCAGATTTTCATTTTCATCTAATATGACTACAAGACTTTTATTGTCTTCTGACAAAAGATAGCCAATTCCGTAATTATTTTTACTGAATTTTAAACTAAACTCCCCTTTTTCATTAGCTTGTGTGCTGTCAATAGCATAAGTATCAAAGCCATTGTAGCCAACGAGTTTTATTTGTTGGTTGGCAATATCAGGAAACGTTCCTGTAATAGTATTTTGAGAATACACAAAAATAGAAAGAAGTAATAGAATATTGATGATAAATATTTTTTTCATAAAATTAGCTTGTTAATGGTACTTGTCCAATTATTACTCTTTTTTTAATATATTCATATTTCAAATAAACAATCTTCTAAAACAGTAATAAAACTATACTTTTCAGCTTTAATAGATAGCATGTAACGTGTAAAATTGTCAAGTCGCTTCGTTTTTCAAAGAATTATTCCTTAATGCAACGAACAGATTTCCCGTCAGCTCTGGTGTTGTTGCTACTTAAATTGGCATAACTACTAGTAATATACAAACTATGCGAGCTGCTACCATCCGCGGTACATGACCAATAGTAGCCATGGGAACCAACATTGTAAAGCAAACCATTACCGTGGTAGCGATAACCAGCTACAGGCAATTTAAGGGGCGAGGCAAAAGCACCAGCTGCATCATTACTGATCCAACTTGTACGCTCCGATTCCCATTCGGCTTCGGTTGGCAGTCGGTAACCACTTGGGCAAGGGTTGTTAGTACCACTTACGCCTTGCCATAAATTATCGTTTTGAGGGTTGCGCCAATCGTAAGGGCTACTACCTGAAAGAATAAAATCACCATGCTCAGGAGTATTACTGTTACTTAAAGTGGATGTTGTATCTGAAATTCTTATTTGGTGACCATCGGCAGCTCGCCCCCATTGGTAGAGACTACCGAAAGCTGCGATATCAGTACTGTTGGTGGCTCCTTGTGAAGCTCCCATATTACGATCCATCCAAATATCTCCTGTGGTTGGGTTAATTACTTCGACTACTTCAGTATAGGGGGTTAAGTTAACAACTATATAATCTGTTTTAATAACCGTATCAAGCCCAAAATCATTAGAAACTATAAGCGTAACGGTAAAAAGCCCTTCTGCATCATAGGTATGAGATGGATTTTGTATTGTACTTGTACTTCCATCTCCAAAATCCCATTGCCAATCGGTTGGATTATTTGTACTTATATCAATAAACTCCACACTCTCTCCTATGCATATATTTGTAAGATTGACATTAAAATCAGCTTGTGGTGCTAATAAATCATTATTTTTAATGCAACGCACAGAATTTCCGCGAGCTCTTTGGATACTTAAAGTGAGACCATAGTTGCTATTAATTAGCAAATATCGTGAGCTAGTTCCATCTATGGTGCTTGACCAATAGTAGCCTCCTAAATCTACATTATTAAGCGAACCATCAATATATTTGCGGTGACCTGCCAAGGGTATTTTAAGCTGAGAGCTAAAAGCCCCATCTGCGTTTTCACTGTCCCAACTATCACATTCAGCTTGCCATTCTGCTATTGTAGGCAAGCGGAAACCTTCTGGACAGGGGTTATTAGTTCCACTTTCACCTTGCCAAAGATTATTATTATTTGGGCTACGCCAATCGAAAGGACTGCTAGTGTTAGTTATAAAGTTATCATGTCCGGGAAAGTCACTATTACTTATAGTACTAGTTGTCCCAGAATTTCTAAGATGATGTCCGTCAGTATTACGCCCCCACTGATAAAGATCTCCATAAGCTGTGGCATCTGTGCTTGAAGTTGCTACTTGTGATGCACCAAGGTTTCGATCCATCCAGATTTCTCCAGTGGTAGGGTTAGTTACTTCAACTACTTCAGTATTAGGATATGAGTTAATAATTATGTAATCTGTTTTAATTATCGTGTCACTTTCAAAATCATTAAAAGCTATAAGTTTTATTGTATAAGCACCTTCTGTTTGATAAGCATGTGTTGGATTTTGTACTGTACTTGTATTCCCATCTCCAAAATCCCAATGCCAATCAATAGGATAGTCTGTACTTGAATCAATAAAATTTATGCTTTCTCCTATGTAAACTTCAGTTTGATTAGCACTAAAGTCAGCATCTAAATGTATATTGTTTTCCTTTATGCAACGAACAGAATGTCCACACGACCGACAATCATTGACAGTTGAGGCATTAACATTGCTAATAAACAAATATGATGCATTAATACTATCTATTGTACCTGACCAATAAAAGCCACCGGAACCTTCATTAATAAGCAAACCACTACTGTGATTACGGTAGCCAGCTTCGGGCAATTTAAGCGGCGAGGCAAAAGCACCAGCAGTATTGTTGCTATTCCAGCTTGTACGCTCTGCTTCCCATTCTGCCTTTGTTGGTAATCGATAGCCATCAGGACAAGGATTATTTATGCCATTTACACCCTTCCATAAATTATCATTTTGGGGATTACGCCAATCCCTTGGGCTGCTACTAGTAATAATGAAGTTACTATGTCCAGTAGTATCACTACTACTTAAAGAGTAAGTTGTATCAGATGTTCTCATCTGATGTCCATCTGCAGCACGCCCCCATTGGTAGAGATCGCCGTAAGCTGCTGCATCGGTGCTACTTGTAGCTGCTTGAGAGGCTCCCAGATTGCGATCCATCCATATATCACCAGTTATGGGATTAGTTACTTCGACTACTTCAGTATTTGAGTATGTGTTAACAATTATGTAATCCGTTTTGATTATTGTATCACTCCCAAGTGTATTAGAAACAGTGAGTGAAACAGTATATGTCCCTTCATTTTCAAAAGTATGTGAAGGATTTTGTTCTATACTTGTATTCCCATCTCCAAAGTCCCATTGCCAATCACTTGGGTTATTTGTACTAATATCAGTAAACTGCACACTTTCTCCAATGCATAATTCAGTTTGATTCGCATTAAAATCAGCTTGTGGAAATAATGAATTGTCATCCTTTATGCAACGTACAGAAAACCCATTCTGATTACTTAGGATATCATCTGTCCCAATGCCATAGGCACTCATGTTTAACAGATACGAATACCATGAGCTGGTAGAATTTGAAACTGTAGTACTCTGCCAGTAACCAAATCCCCCAACATTACCGAACACGCCATTTGGGCTACGAGCACCCCCGGGGAGCGCTGTAAATCCGGTTTCGTTGGTTGCTCCTACATTAGGATTATTCCAATGCGATGTACCTGTTTCTTTTAGTTTCCCTCCGGCTTGGGAGCTAGACAATAGATCGGATAATGCTGTCCATTCAACTTCACTTGGTAAGTGCCAACCGACAGGACAAACACCCTGTACTCCACTGGGATTACCATCACTGCTTTCTTCTCCGTTCATGGCAGCTGTCCAGTTGTATAATACGCCGTAAGTATCATAATTTTCAGTAGCCTTGGCTTCTAACACATTTGTCCCCTCATAATCATATACATAACAATAACCTTCAGTTCCTGAACCTGTGGCTGATCCAACCACGCTTGGCAAATATTTTAAGTTTTCGGCCATCCAGGTTTGTTCCCCTATTGTTACAACAGCATAATTATTCCCATCTAAATCTGTACATGAGACAAATTCAAAATTAACAGTTTGTGTTTGTGTTGGAATAATAGTTAAAACCCTAGCATAATCACCATAAACCCCTTTAAACAACAACCGTTCGCCATCATTGTATTGCATTTCCACAAGATTTTTTATACTTTTAAATGCTATTTTGGATTGAGAACCTATTATTTCTTCGTCAATCGTTTTTATTGAAGGCGTTTTAGCGTCATAATTTGCTGAAATAAAACTTGCTGATGCTTGATAAGAACTTGTTACAATTTTTACAGAATAAAAACCTTCTGAAAAACCGGAAATCTCAAAAACATTTATTCCTGTATGTACATCACCAGAATGACTGGCAACAAGCCGACCATTCAAATCAAAAATTTTGATTTTTACATCTTCCGGTTTATCACAATAAAATTCTAATTTACTACTACCTTGCATCGGATTTGGATAGATATTTAATTTACTACCATTTACCAATTGAGTATTTAACCCTACAGTCCCGACAAGTCGCAAAACATCGGTACCCGATAATTCAAGTGTAGTCCCTTGTGTAAGGTTTTCAACATATACTGTTTGAACATTAGCGCTTTCTCCCAATCCAGAAAAACTAATCTGGTAATCTTGTGCATTTACTATTGCTGTAACAAATAATATTGCAATAATAAAGGTGATTCTTTTCATAATAGTATTTTTAAGTTTAAGACTAAATTCAATGTTATTCTAAATTACATATTTTACTTTATTTTTTCTCATAATGCTTGATCTTTCTTTTCGCATATTTGCTAACATAGTTATAAGTATAAATAATTCACACACATACTACAATATTCATAAATATGTATGAAAAATCCATACGTCACTCTCCCATCAAAACTAACAACAAATACTAAAAATAAAAAATGATATAGAAATTTAAGCAGCTAAGTTATTAACCACTTATTAACTAATATTAATAATGAAATTTATCAGTAAATCTTGCTTAATAATCAAAATGTGCTATAATCTGGCAATAATCAGAGATATAAGGAACTCGGTAGTCTTTATTTACAGTTCTGAAAACCAAACATATCTAATTTTTGGGTTTGAATTAATCGATTTTTCTTGTTTAATACCAATTTAATCACAAAATATCGTATTGGATAGCAGTTTGTTTTTCAATGATTCAATTTCATATGTAATCCCAAAATTGCATGTGCCATAAACGCTATATTATCAGTTTAACACATACATAAGCCCAATAGAAGCTGGAAATGCAACATTTAAATCTACAGGAGAATTATAATCAACAAATGGGATATCTCCTTTAAGTTCTAGAATAATTCGATCAGACACTAAATAATTCACTCCTAGAGAAACTACATGATATCCATAATTATCATAAATACCATAGTGCTCATCTTTATTAGCAACCCAACCATATCCCAAGGAAGTACTAAACTTTTTATTAAAGAAATAATGAAAATCCACATACTTAGAAACGCGAAATTTAGCAATATTGTAATTACTCTCAAACATTTGTTTTTCTATTGACATACTGATGTCGTTTCGAAAACTTAATCCAAATTTATTTTTAGTAATCATAAAGTTCAAAATACCTCCACCGAGATAATCAATGGGTGTATATTTTACGCCTGTATGAACTTTAAAAGAATAGGGTGTTTCACTCTCCTGAGAATAAACTGATGTAACAATTACGACAACAATTACAATTAAAAAAAAACTTTTCATAATATAGTGCTTAATACTTTCAATTATAACACGATATACTACAATTTATTGTATAGGAAAAAATCTAACACCCTTCAAAAATGTCCTTTTTTTCCGTTAAAGTCTAAATGTAATTTTAATTAAGTTTTAAGTGTTTTCTTAGTAAGATTATCAAATTGTCTTTATCAATTGGTTTCTGAATAAAATCATCACAACAACTTTCGATTATCATAGCCTTTTCGGCACCATCAGCATAAGCAGACTGAGCAATAATCGGTAAATCTGGTTTATCATGCTTTATTTCCTTTGATGCTACGCAGCCATTCATAACAGGCATTTTAATATCCATCAGAACCAAACTTAAATCTTCTTGTGAATGAAAAATATCCAGAGCTTCTTTTCCATTTTTTGCATGTATCAAACTAAGATTTAAATCACAAAAATCGTTAAGAATTGTTTCTAAAAACAAATAGTTAATATCGTCATCTTCAGCAATCAGAATTTTATGCTTTTTATCTATAGTGGAATGTTGTTGCATTTCATTCTGTGTAATTATATTCGTATTCATTAAACAATTTACGTTATTATTATTTATCGTATTTTTAGCCTCAATGCTCTCCATATTATCATTTTTTTTAATCATTTAACACCACTTCCTATTATAGTAGTAAAACCTTCTATTAACTGTCTCAAAGAGAAAGCTCCTCAACACCATTTAAATCTAGAATTTACTAATTTTGAGATTTTGTGTATTTCCTATTAGTTTTAGATAGTAAATTCCTGGATAAAATTCTTTAACATCAATTATTGTTTCGTATCCATTTACAATACCCTCGTAAACAAGCTCTCCAAGAGAATTTATAATAATAAACTCCTGATTAATTAACTCATATTCAGACACAACATATAAATAGTCTTTTACAGGATTAGGTTTAACATTTATTTCATCAAGTATATTTTCATAACAATCAACCGTACTTATTTTCAAATCTGTTTTGGTATTATCAAAATCAAATTGTACTAACTTATAATACACAGGTTGTTTCTCATTGTTAAATAACTTATATTCATAATCAATCTGAGAACTGCTGTTTCCGTATGCTTCAATAGTCGCAACTTTTTCCCATCTTTCGCCATCATAGCTTTTTTGAATTTCAAATTTATCGTTGTTTAATTCACTTGCTGTGCTCCAATCGAATAATATTTCATTACCATTACAGTATGTATCAAAATTTAATAAAGTAACCGGTAAAGGGTTGTCAAATGATTTTGTTGCAAACGTTATCGGACTATAAGAAGTAAATGTTTCAGTTGAAGTAATACTTCCTGATGTAGCATCACCAACAGCTGTTCCGCCCATATTTTCCCAGCATGAACCATTGTAATGAGCTACAGTAAGCTCAGGTAAATCTGCAATATCACTAACAGTACTTTTCCAATAAAGTGTTACTGCAGGGTGCTCATTATCAGTTGAAAGCTCCCAGTATTCCACTCCACTAGCATATGCCATACCACTACCTGAACACATAAATGCTTGTGACCATGTATTTGGTCCCATTTCATGATAATACTGTGCTGTAATTTCAGAATTTGTTGCAGGAGCATCAACACCAATCGGAGCCCAAACACTTCCTGTTCCAATTGGGTAAATAAATGCAGTAGTTCCGGTTTTTGACATTTTACCATCCACAAAACTATTTACCGCACCTTCTGCAGGACTTACAGATGAACCTGCTCCCATTGAAATAAAGCATGTGTCATTACAAATAATATTGTTACTTGTCAATGTAAGCAAGTTACTTACAGTTAATGGCAATCCTAATGTTAATTCACCAGAAGCAAAAGTATTATTCATTATCAGATTGTAAAGAGCAATATCTCCTATCCCACTTATTTGCTGACTTGCTGCTGATCCGTTAAACTGGATTGTGTTATCAAAATCGTCATATATAATTCCATCACAAACTAAATTACCTGATATTAAAATTGAATTTCCGGTTTGTGGTTTGATGTTAGTTTTATATGCAATATTAAGATTATGGAATTGAGTACTACCACTAATTTCAACTGTATCAAGAATATTTCCATTATTAAAATAAACTGTTTTATTACCGGCAAGAAATGTTCCCTGATTATTCCATGCATTTGTATCTCCATTGATATACAAGTCGAAGTTTTCAGCATTTAATGTAGCACCTGACTCGATTTCAATTGTATGAGCTTCTGCATCATGGTATGTAATTAACAAGTGATCGTCAGGATATCCGCATGAACCACCCGGCAAGCTGGCAGGAATTAAAACATCGTCTTCGCTACACGGAACTCCACCCGACCAGTGACCAGGCAAACTCCAGTCGCCGGGATAAGATGCTGATCCAAGACCTGTCCAGGTAATAGTTGAAACATCAGAATGACCTAAACCATATTCTTTTGCAAAACCTGTAGAAGGTGCAATAAAGTCGGTTGCCATACCTAATAATTCTACCCAGTTATTTACTGTGTCGATATAGGTTTTACCATTAACAAAAGTGTTATCTCCTGTTACAAGTCCGTCATAATCGTTCCATACAGTAATATCTGTTTTTACAGTTTCTGACGGATCTAGTTCGGAATCAAGATAATGTAGTTTTACATATGTCCTGTCATTTCCTGCAGGGTCCTGAGCAAATTTGTAAACTCTTTTTACATTAGTTGCTCTCCAAACCGGAGCAGAACCAAGCTCAACTTTACAACTCAACCACGATGGTTTAACACCACCAGAAACTCCAAGAAAATTAACTGTAGTATATTGATTACCAAAGCTGTATTCGATACCGTCAGTAAATGTATGTGCTCTGCGAATAATACCGCTTACATCACCTAATCCGGTTGTAGTTGCGTTGACACCCATGTCTAAAGTGTCGTTATCCATATCAAGCAAACCTTTTACAGACGAAGGATTTGCAACCTCAAGATCAAGCTTATTTGTAATTGTAATATCATCGCCTGAAGTTACTCCGCCTGTTCCTGAAATTGTAAAGTCGTAAATATCTCCTGCAAATAATGAAGCAGGTAAAACAATCGCACTGCTATTGTCAAATTTAATCTCAGAATCTGTCTGAGATAAATCAAGATTACCACTTGTTCTTACAGGTGAATTACCCGACAATATTAACTTGTTTCCTTCTACAGATAAAGTACCGCTGGTCAAAGTTAAAGTTCCTAATACAGTAATATCCTGTAATCCAAGATTCACTCCACCCGATCTGTTTATTGTTAAATTATTTAAGCTCGGATCACTACTAAACAGATAATCGTTTAAAGTCAATTCAGTTGTACCACCAAATACTAATGATGATGCGCTTGTTGTTTCGATATATCCTGAGCTTTGAGTAATTGTACCATTAATACTAAGAGCCTTGTCTTGCACATAGATATTCCCATTATTGAAGTTAATATTGTTTGAAACACTTACATCAGATAACATTGATACACCTGTCTCATTATCCAATGTCAAATTATAAAAGTCTGATGAAGAAATACCTGAAATTGTTTGATTTTCTTCTCCATCAAATATCAGAGTACTTCCGGATGTAGCAGTAAATGTACCATCATTAACAAAATTACCTCCTACAGTATGAATCTGGTTTCCAGTTTCTACAGTAGTACCGCTACCAATTGTAAAGTCACCGGTAACTAAAAGAGAATCTGCAGCTGTTAAACTAAGAGTCCCTAATGTAGAAAAGTCACCATTGATATTCATTGCACTTGTAGGCATAGTTTTAGTTCCACTACCACTAATTATCAAATTATAATAACCCGTAGCTTCTCCTATTCCTGTTGGATTTACAATAGTTTGGTCAGCACCATTCCATTCAACAGTATTATTTGTTGTAGAAAAATCAACAACACTTGTCAAATCAGCTAATCCAATGTTTTCAATTCTTATGATATTTCCTGCAACAGGTTGAAATGTTGTATTTGCACCAACTTCAATATCATAAAAATTTGTTTCTCCTGAAATCGTAGCAATTTCAGAAACTACACCATGTTCAAATTTAACTTTACCTGTGCTAGGATTAAAAGTACCATAATTTGCCCAAACACCACTTGTTCCAACTATTGTAAGTTGCGACCCTGCTCCTGCATTTAAAATACCACCATTGTTAATCGCGACAGTTTTAACAGTATCCTTTGTTCCTGCTGTTAATGTTGGATCATTGGGTGTTGTACTGGCATCAGGTATTATAATCTTTTTTGTTGAATTTGGGGCAATTGCTGGTGTCCAGTTATACTGATCATACCAATCGGTGCTTTCAGATCCATCCCATTCAATTACATCAGAGATAGAAACTCCAAATCCTTGCTCAATTACTCCAAAAGAAGAAGCAATATTAGTTAAATTTACATTATTCATACTAATCCAGTTTTCAGCAGTACTAATTTCTGATAAACCTCGATCCAATAATGTAGTTGTTGGAAAAATGTATCCAAAATAGCTTATATTTTCTTCAGCATTACCATTTAATTCACTTTCTAAATAATGTGACTTTACAGTTGCCCTAGTTTCACTACCCCCAATTTGAGCAATATCTAGGACCCTAAGAATTGCATCTGGTTTCCAGCTAGGAGCAGTCCCTAATTCAATTTTTAAAGTAATTTCAGAAGGTAAATTTCCAATATCCGGAAAAACCACAGTAGTACTAGGGTGACCAAATGTATATTCGGTATTAGGTAAAAAATTAGACCTTTTAATTTTCCCAGTAACATCACCACCACCTTCGTTGACAGCACTATCAGACATTTCTAAAGTATTTGTCCCCATATCAAGAGTCCCCTGTGTAGATGAAGGATTAGAACTTTGTAAGTCTAATGTTCCGTTAAGTTTAAGATCTGTAGCAAATATAATACCTCCAGTCCTATTGATTGTTAAGTTATATAGTTCAGGATCGCCCTCAAACAAACCTACTGTATTTATATTTGATGTTCCCCCAAAAGTCAATGATGCATATGAACCAGCTCCTAAGTATCCAGATGTTTGACTAATAGTTCCATTAATTGTTAAATTTGTACTTCCAATTGAAAATGGTCCTTGAGTCAAGCTTAAAACATCGTTAATGATAATATCGGTATATAAAGTTACACCTGTTGAATTATTGATTATTAGATTTTCAAAAACAGTATTTGAATCTCCCATAATAGATTGTTCAGAAGAACCATCCATAGTAATTATTATTCCAGAACCTATCGTAAACGTACCATTATTATCTATATCCCCTGATATTGAATGATTATAAGTAGATGTATTAAAAGATGAACCTGTGTCAATTGTAAAATTTCCATTAATATCTAAAGACTCTGCAGCTGTTACACTTACACCTTCTAAAACTGAGAAATTCCCTTCAATATCTAAACTTTCTGCTGGTAAGATCTTAGTCCCTGAACCACTTAAAGTTAGACAGTGATATCGATTTGTTGAAGAATTAGGAATAACAACTGTTTGATTTCCCCCATTATAATCAACCATTGTTGTTCCACCATTTACTGTATGCCAAATGCCATTATTAGTAACTGTACCTGAAATTCCAATTCTTCCATCATTATTAAGTGTCAGATCTGCACCAGTATCTATTGTCAGATTATAAAAATCTGTAGATCCAGAAACTGTTGCTGAATCATTTGTAAATATTACAGTACTATTCCCAGCATTTAAAGCTCCACCTCCATTTATCCATGCTCCTCCAGCTCCATTAATAGTACATTGAGCACCAGAATAGGTATTTAACACCCCATTTGCCTCAATTGTTATAGACTTCACCTCAGTTACAGCAGGTAATGTAGGAGCATTTGGAGTTGTAGCATTATCTGGAATAATAATATTTTTTTCGGCAGAAGGTCCTGAATTAGGTGTCCAGTTTTCAACACTTGTCCATGAATCTGACAGTGAACCATTCCATGTTATAGTAGTAACCTCACTAAACTCATCTAATGTTAGGTTTCTAGCATCATCAAAAGAACTTGGAAAAAATGCTACGTTAATATTTGAAAGACTCACCCAATTTTCATCCGAATTTTGTCCTGATCGCCCATATTCATAATCCATATATTTTGTCCAAAAAGACAAACGATGTTCTGTATTACCATTAAGTTCTGAATCAAGGTAATGACATGTAAACATTGCTTTTGTCCAGCTACCACCAGTTTGAATAATTTCGATTTCTCTATTTATAGCGCCTGACCTCCACGCTGTACTTGTACCAATAATTATTTTTGCTGAAACTTCAGTAGGAATAGTTCCATCACTCGTAAAATATCCTGTCGTATGAGGGTGTCCATAAGTATATACTACGCCTGCAACCAGAGAAGTTCGTCTTATAATACCAGTAACCTCTCCAACACCTGTATTAGTTGCATCTGCTCCCAAATTAAGTATTTTAGGACTTGGTCCATCATGCATATCCCAAGCTCCTTTTGTTGCACTTGGGTTCTCTATTTGGATATCCATAACACCATTTACTGTAATATCTTCAGTACATGTAACCCCTCCATTGCCTGTTAATGTAATATTATTAATATCACCAGTAAAAATTGAAGTAGGCAGTATAATCCCACTTGAGTTATTAAATATTATTTCAGATCTTGTATCTGTTAAATCGATATCCCCTGTTGTTCTTACTGGCGAAGAACCACAAATCTCAATACTAAATTGTTGAACATCTAATGTTCCACTTGCTAAAGTTAACAAACCATGAACATGAAAATCATCACTTAAAGAAATACCATTTGGTCGATTTAATGTGAAGTTATTAGTTTCTACTGAAGGTAAAACAGTTGCGGCTCCAGTTCCTCCAATTATAATATCTGTAGACACACTTCCTAATAAACTTCCTGATGTTTGAGAAATTAAACCATTAATTATAATAGAATTAGCTCCTAAATTATATTGCCCATCTGTCAGACTTAATGCACTTTCAATTATAATATCTCCATTAAGTTGAACACCATCAAAATTATCAATAGTAAGCCCATCAACAATATTAGACACAAAAGCCCCATTTGGAATTACTTGTGCATCATCTCCACCAAAAATAACAACTGAAGAAGTTGTTTGTGCATCAATCTGAGCTCCATTAGAGAGGATTAGTTCTCCTGTAATTGTCAAATTATTACCGTTCACAAAAAACTTATCAACCCCTTGAGCATTTGTAATATTCTTCAATGTTCTATCCTGATCAAGCACACAATGATTATCGGGGTTTGCAGCAAATGTAATATCTGCACCATTGGGAGGAACAGCACCACTTGTCCAATTAGAAGCAGTCGCAAAGTCTGTACTTGTACCACCTTGCCATTCGTAAAACTCAGCCTCTAATGCACCCATTTTGGGTGGATTAACTCTGTCTACAAAGTAATAATCGACTATTATACTTGTTGAATTTGTTCCTTCCAAAGTTGATGATGCATAATAATCATTACAATCAATACCTGTCGAATTTGATAACTCAGGATCTATTGATAAACTGTTTGCATCTTGAGAACTTACTATTGGCAAACTAACCTGATTACCACCATAATATCCTAAAACTCCACCAGTTCCAGAAACATAATAACAATTATAATCAGATGTCAATGTACCTCCAGTATTATCATAATAAGTTGAATAATGTGAACTACTTGCCCCTGATCTTGAGTTGATAAATATATTATTTTTCACATCTCTATCACTATTATTTGTATTGAATTTAACACAAAAAGAATTTTGACTTCCAGAGTTTGTTCCAAAAATACTTATCGTATTAAAAAATAAGTTTATATCTTTCCCTGATGAACCTACATCATAAAATCCAATTATTTTCGAATCAGTATTCCCTCCTACACTAATTATGTTATTGTAATAGTTTACTTCATCAGAGTTTTCATAAATACCATAAATTTCACCATTTGTCGAAGAGCTTGAAACTGACAAACTATGAATAAAATTTGAATTAACATTACCTGTTGCACTTCCACTATTAGTTTTGACATACATACCTATAACACTTCCTGAAAATGAATTATATGTGTTTGAAATATTGTAAATATTATTTGCATGAATATCTTGTGCTCCTGTTCCCAATGATACTAAAATCCCAACTGCAGACGGAGTTGTTGAACTATTATTCGCATTGGCAATTGTTAAATCTCTAATCGTATTATCACAAATAGAGTTAATCCCATTGTTAACATAAATTCCTTGAACTGTACCTTGAGTTCCCGTCGAAGTATTTGTAGTATAATTTGTTAAATTTGAAATTGTATTATTATGTATCGTATTTTCTCCTGGCCCAGAAGAGTATATTCCATATATTTTTTGTGCATTTGAAGAACTAATAGAATTTGTTTGCAAACTTGATGCAGTACTTGTGCTGCCAATAGTATTATCACTTATTGAGGTTGAACCTCCTTCAGCTTTATATATTCCGTATATTCTGGATGCCAAATTTGATGCATTACTTGCTGTTATTGATCCAATTGAATTATTTTCACAATTTACATCATCATTGCTACTAATTTTAATTCCAAAGAAATCCTGTCCATTAGTTCCACCTGTTACAGTAATAGATCCAGTACCAGTAGTTGCACCAATAACATTACCCGTTTCTGTGCCAATATTAGCAGTCCCGTTAAAAATTGCAATTGCATTCCAATCTGAATTACCACTATTTGTCCAACTTACATTCTTAATGACATTATTTTGTATTGAACTATATGTTTGCTCTGAAACTTTTAAATATATTCCATAAAACAAATTATTTGCAGTTCCCAATTTTGTCCATGCAGTACCGCCACAATTTGCAGAGCTACCTCCAATGTAATTATTTTCAATTATGAAATTATTACCATCTGTATTTTTTACTTTAATCACATAATAAGTTACAGAACCTGTTGAACTAAAGTTAGTCGTTTCATAAAAACTATTATTTGCAATTGTCCAATCAGTAGTATTATTGTATAGACTAATTCCCGTAGATGCAGAAGAGTGCTTAAAAAAATTATAAATGTTATTATTCCTAATAATATTACCACTATTTTCTTTACCAGAACTCCCTGCTGAATATATAATATTCATAGGTCTATTACTATCAGAAGAACTTGTAATATTATTAAGTTCAATGATATTGTTATCATTACCATACTGACCAGAGCTTGTAGAAAAAAATACAACTCCTGAAGTTGATCTGGTTTCAGAACCTTTAATAGTACAATATTTAATAGTGTTATTTTGAGCATCATTAGTAAACCTAATTGTAGATGTTCCGGATGCAGATGAAGTACTGGTATTATTTATGACCATATCCACTGAACTTCCTGTTGAGTTTACTCTACCATCTATAGTTACATTATCAGCTCCATTTAAATCAATCAATGGAGTATATAAATCTCCTGAAATTGATAATCCAGTTGTAGATGGATAAATTGTCACATCTGAGTAACTAGTATAACCAGTTCCACTTCCCAATAATTTTGCAGTATTATTTTCTACTGTACTTTTTTGAATTAAAATATTGATCGATCCTTGATGTTTACCACTGTTTATTTCGTCAAATGCAGACTTTAAAGAAGAATAATATGATTCTGATGTCCCAGAACTAGCTGTAACTTTTATTGCAGGAGTGTATTCAATCCATGAATTATTAGATCCTGTTTTAACTTCTTGCCATTTATTAAAATATCCAGACACACCACTATGTATCCCCATATCAACACCGCTGTATGTAATATTATCATCTCCTAACTTTAAAACAACTTTATTTAGTGATTCATAAAAACTTACCTGTACATCAACTAAATTATATGAAGTATAATATGGTATTGAAAGATCGTTATATTCGATTGTAAGGACTCTATATGGAGCAGAACCTGTTACAAGATATTTTACCCATGAAGTTCCAACACGTCCAACATAACAATCAGACATTGCCATACTAATTATTTGTCCAAAATTCGTTGCACTTGTAGTTAAATCGTAAGAATTTGATCCCCAGTAATTAGAATAGTCTGCATTCCCATCAAGTCTGATAAATCCATTAGTTGCAACACTAATATTATCAGATGTTGTGTAAGCATCATTATAAAATGTAAAATCAAAAGGCCATGATACATTCCCCCTTTGATCATCTCCAGAAACAATAGTTGTTCCTCCTGAACAATCAATCCAATCATAAGTAGTTCCTAATGAACCACTTTGTGTAAAATAGTTTGTGGATGCACTTTGAGAATAACTTTCAATACTAAGAATAGTAAAAAGTCCAATTATTAGAAAATATAAAATATAGTTCTTCCTTTTAAACATTGGAGCTAACACCCCTAAATAGAAATGGATACTATTATTTACTGAATTAAAGTAGAATTTGTCCATGATTCTGAGTTTAATTGTTAAAATTTCTATCTATACACTTTCTGAGAATAATAATATTGTCTAAAAAACAAACATCAAATAAGTCTCAAAACCTTACACTATTTTCGCAACTTAAATATACTATTCAAAACATGCATTTTCGATTATTTAGAAAGCATATAATACCATCAAACTCTTTTACCCCAAAAAATAAAGCAATGAACATATTTATAACATAGAAAAAATGAATATTGAGTCGATTCCTTTTTTTCAGTCTTTTGAATAACTTAATCAGCTGTTTATAGTCAAGAATACTCCCGTAGATTAAAAACCCTATATCAAATATTTAATGGTTTTGAGTATAATGATGTAATGAAAAGAAGTTTAAAAAGTCATTTTTTATAAACAAATCATGTCTTTCCATTTATTTCGACTAAATTAAAAAACAGCAAATTACGGCATTAAAATACCTTAATTTTGATACTATTTTGATTTGAGCATAAAAAAACTGCCACTAATAAATTAGTAGCAGTTATAATTATTATAGACGTGTATTTCTATTCAGTTAAAGCTTCAAGCTCTGTCTTCATCTTTTCGTACTCTTCCATTTTACCTAATCTGTAATAGATTGTTTTTAGAGTACCAAGTACGTTAACATTCTTTGGTTGCTGAGCATAAGCTTTTTCTAGGTATGGTAACGATTTCTCAAAGAAATCGTTAGAAATCTCTTTGTATTCACCAAGCTTAGCAAAGTCAGTTATTGGAACATTCTTGTCTGCCCAGTCAAGAGTATCTACAGCAGTGTTATAATAGAAAGCTCCTAAACTATAGTTTGCATCAAAATTCTCTGGTTGAAGCTCTATTGCTTTTTCATATTCAATTTGAGCTTGTTGCTTACGCTTCAACTCTTCAAGTAGTGTACCTTTAATAACATAGAACTGTGCATCGTTTGGATTTTGTTCTATTGCCATCGAGATGTATTCAAATGCTTTTTCGTTTTCACCAGTGTTTACATAATAGTTAAAAGTTTCGATTACTAAAGCATAGTTGTTCTCTGGAAATTTCTCAATTCCTGATTGCAAAGTCTCAAGCATTTTAACTGTGTCACCAGTTACCTTATAAGCAGTAGCCTGATTTAAGTATACACTTACTTTATCGTCAGCAGTTGCACCATAATTAAGTTGCATTAACACTTCGTTTAACTGTATAGCTTCTTCGAATTTCTCTGCTTTAATCGCAGCTAAAGAAGCAAAATAAAATAACTGAGTATCAACTTTAAATGCAAGAGTAGAAATCTGGACAGCTTTTTCAAAATTATTGTATGCTACTTCAAAGTCATTTTCCTGATAAGCAGTAACACCTTCATTAATAAATGCATTTGATAAAGCAGGGAATCTATTCATTAGTACATCATATAATGCTTCTGAGTCCTCATAATTTCTTTCATCATTCTCTCCAAGAATTTTTGCAAACTCCATCAAACCTAACTCACTTTCAAAGTCGATATTTCTATGCTCTTCCTTTACAAAGTTTAATTTTATTGATTGCATATATGCATTAAAAGCAACATCAAAACAATCATCGCATAAAGCTTGATATTTTGGTTTTTCAGAAATTCCTATTTCCTGATATACTTTACCTTTCATATAGAAAGTTTTATACCAATCTTTTGTATCAACATGTGCTTCTGCTTTATCAATTGATTTTTTTGCATCATCTAAAAAACCATCTTTAAGATAACTCCAAGCGCTGGTTACATTTCTCTTCTGTCCAAAAACAGCTACACTTAACATTATAAGAACAAAAAATACACTAAATTTTTTCATAATAATTATTGTTTTGTTTAACTACGTTTCAATTATACAAATACTTTGCCAATTCTAAAAATTATTCATTACTTTCAGTATTAGCCTCATTTTTAGGAGTTTCATTATTATTAACCTGATCTTCTGAATTTGCAACTCCTTCTGAATTTTCTTCAGATTCTTCTACATTTCCGTTTTTATCTTCTAAAGCACCATTTTCAATTTTAGCTACAGAAGCAATCGAATCACCATCTTTAAGGTTAATTAGTTTTACCCCTTGAGTTGCTCTACCCATAACCCTAAGATCTTCGATAGCAAGTCTCAAAGTGATACCTGATTTATTAATAATCATAAGGTGATCATTATCTGTTACAGCTGAAATACTTATTAGTTTTCCAGTTTTCTCAGTAATATTGATTGTCTTCACACCTTTACCTCCACGATTTGTAGTTCTGTAATCTTCAACGCTAGAACGCTTTCCATAACCATTCTCAGCAACTACAAGTACTTCCTGATGAGGGCTTAAAATTATCATTCCAATAACTTCATCTCCTTGTTCAAGAGTAATACCTTTAACACCAGTAGCCGTTCTACCAATTGAACGAACAGCATCATGAACAAATCTGATTACTTTACCATTACGAGCACCAATCATTACATTTGCAGGTGGTTCACCTTCTTTATCTTCAATAAGGTTTGCTGTTAATAATAAATCATCTTCACGAATATTAATTGCATTTACCCCATTTTGACGTGGACGTGAATACTCTCTAAGTTTTGTTTTCTTGAATACACCTTTCTTTGTACACATTACAATAAAAGAATTGTCAAGATACTCTTCATCTTTAAGAGAAATCACATTCATAAATGCTTTAACCTCGTCTTCTGGTTCAATATTAATAAGGTTTTGCATTGCTCTACCTTTAGAAGCTCTACTACCTTCTGGGATTTCGTATACCTTTAACCAGAAACACTTACCATTCTTTGTAAATAATAATAAGGTATTATGCATTGTTGCAACAAACATATGCTCAATAAAATCTTCTTCACGAGTCGTAGAACCTTTTGATCCAACACCACCTCTATGCTGAGCTCTAAATTCAGTAAGAGCAGTACGTTTAATATATCCTAAATGTGAAATTGTAATTACAACTTCATCATCTGCATAAAAATCTTCAGGATTTAAATCTTGTGAAGCATAAACGATATCTGTTCTTCTTTCATCAGCATATTTATCTCTTACTTCAATCATTTCATCTCGAATAATCTGCATTCTTAATTCAAGATTGTTTAATATTTCTTCAAGATGTTTGATTTTTTCTAATAGATCTTGATACTCTCCTCTTAGTTTATCTTGTTCAAGTCCTGTCAACTGACGTAATCTCATATCTACGATAGCTCTGGATTGAATTTCAGATAGTTCGAAACGTTCAATCAATCTTTCACGAGCAACATCTGGACTTGGTGATTTTTTGATGATTTCAATTACTTCATCAATATTATCACTTGCAATAATTAAACCTTCAAGAATATGGGCTCTCTCTTGAGCTTTTCTTAAATCGTATTGAGTTCTTCTGACAATCACATCATGTCTGTGCTCAACAAAATTACTGACTAAACCTTTTATATTCAACAATTGTGGTCTTCCTTTAACAAGAGCAATATTATTGATACTGAATGATGACTGCAATGCAGTATACTTATACAATTTATTAAGTACAACATTTGCAACAGCATCACGCTTAATATCAATTACGATTCTCATACCATTTCGGTCAGATTCATCGTTGATATTTGAGATTCCATCAATTCTTTTTTCATGAATTAAGTCGGCTATTTTAATAATTAGCTCGGCTTTATTAACCATGTAAGGAATTTCAGTTACAATAATTTTTTCTCTCCCATTATTTTCGATTTCGATTTCAGATTTTGCACGAATGACAACACGTCCACGACCTGTTTCGTATGCATCTCTAACACCGTCAATACCATAAATTGTTCCACCTGTAGGAAAATCTGGAGCTTGAATAATATTTGATAACTCTTCTATTTCAATTTCTGGATTATCGATATAAGCAATAATGGAATCTACTGTCTGTCCTAAATTATGAGGAGCCATATTAGTTGCCATCCCAACAGCAATACCACTAGCTCCATTAAGAAGTAAGTTTGGCAATCTGGTAGGCATAACAGCTGGCTCATTAAGAGTCTCATCGAAGTTAGGAGTAAAATCCACAGTTTCCTTATCAATATCTACTAAAATCTCATCTGCAATTTTTGCCATTCTTGCTTCAGTATAACGCATCGCAGCAGGGCTATCACCATCAACAGAGCCAAAGTTACCCTGACCATCGACCAATGTATACCTTAACGACCATTCCTGTGCCATTCTAACCATAGCCATATAAACACTCGAGTCTCCATGTGGGTGATATTTACCAAGTACCTCACCTACAATTCTAGCAGACTTTTTATACGCTTTATTTGATCCAACGCCCAATTCAGACATCCCAAATAAAATTCTTCTTTGAACCGGTTTTAATCCATCTCTAACGTCAGGTAACGCACGTGAAACAATTACGGACATTGAGTAATCAATGTATGCCGATTTCATTTCATCTTCAATATTGATTGAAATAATTCTCGAATCTTTTACCTCTTCCGACATAATTTATTTATTTTAAATTCTATTTACTTATTATTCAATAAGTTATGTTTTTTTCAACAAGTTCACTAAGATAATGCTTTAATTTATCTTTTGAAACACTTATAAATATTAACTTTTCAACATACATTGTTTATAAAACACCTTTTATATAATAAGTCTATTCTTTAACGATTTTAATCATCATTTATTTGTTTCACAAGTGAGAAAAATTAGTAATTTTGTACAATAATTATAATATTGCGTTAAATACGCGTTTATATTAAAAAGAAAAAACATGAAAAGACAGTTTTCACAATCGCTACTCGATGTAATAATGTACAGTAAAGAAGAAGCCATCAGACTAGGCAATGACTATCTTGGTCCTGAACATCTCTTCCTTGGCATTCTACGAAACACAGCATGTGAAGCAATTGACATACTTAAGGAGTTGGATGTTAGCACATCTGAACTAAGAAAAAAAATTGAATCTCACATCAGAAATATAGATAATGAACTTACAATAGAAGATATGGATAAAGTTGTTCCTACCAAAACAACCGAAAGAATCCAAAAATTCATGTACTCTGAAGCTATATCATTAAACAGTGACGAAATAAACACTGGCCATTTACTTCTTGCCATATTAAAAGTCCCATCAAGATTTTCGCAATTACTTGATGAATTTAATATTGAATACGATATGGTAAAAATGTCTATGGAAATGGATGCTTTTTCTGGATCTGTAGATGATGATGACGATGATGATGAAATGGACAACCCATCATTTGGATCTGAATCAGACCCAGGCTCTAAAAGGAAACAGATTCAAAAGACAAAATCAGATACTCCTGTTCTTGACAGCTTTGGCGTTGATTTAACAAAAGCCGTAGAAGAAGGGAAACTTGATCCAATTGTTGGCAGAGATACTGAGATTGAAAGAATATCTCAAATTCTATCTAGAAGGAAAAAGAATAATCCTGTTCTTATCGGAGAACCTGGTGTTGGAAAATCTGCTATAGTCGAAGGACTTGCTGCAAGAATTATTGAAAAGAAAGTTTCGCATCTCCTATTCGACAAGCGTGTTATCACCCTTGATATGGCTTCAATTGTTGCTGGCACAAAATACAGAGGTCAGTTCGAAGAAAGAATGAAAGCAATAATTGATGAACTTATTAAATCAAGTGACATCATCTTGTTTATTGATGAAATTCATACTATTGTAGGTGCAGGAGGAACAACTGGCTCATTAGATGCTGCAAACATGCTTAAACCTGCATTAGCTCGTGGCGAAATTCAATGTATTGGTGCTACAACTCTTGACGAATATCGTCAAAACATTGAAAAAGACGGAGCTCTTGAAAGACGTTTCCAAAAAGTAATGGTAGAAGCCACAAATCCTGAGGAAACAGTTCAAATTTTAAAGAAAATTAAAGAAAAATACGAAGATCACCATAAAGTAAGCTTTACTGATTCTGCATTAGAAGCTTGTGTAAAACTTACTATGCGATATGTATCTGACCGTGCTCTACCTGACAAAGCGATTGATGCTCTTGATGAAGCAGGTTCCCGAGTACACATCTCAACTGCTTCTGTTCCAAATAAAATCATAAAACTGGAAGAAGAACTACAAGTTGCACGTGACAATAAACTTAAAGCTGTTAAAGACCAACAGTTTGAGAAGGCTGCTTCGATGCGAGACAAAGAGAGGGAAATTGAAAATGCAATTGATTTAGCAAAAGACCAATGGCTAAAAGAGATAAGCGAAAAGCGCGAAACAGTAGATGAAGATAACATTGCTGAAGTTGTTGCTATGATGACTGGGGTTCCTGTTAGAAGGATTGCACAATCCGAAGGTAACAGGCTTTTACAAATGGATAGCGAAATGGCCAATAGTGTTATTGGTCAAGACGAAGCCATAAAAAAAGTGGTTCAAGCTATTCAGCGTAACAGAGCAGGATTGAAAGATCCGAACAAACCAATTGGGACATTTATTTTCCTTGGCCCTACGGGAGTTGGTAAGACTCAGCTTGCAAAGGTTTTAGCTAAATATTTATTCGACACAGAAGATGCTCTTATTAGAATCGACATGAGTGAATACATGGAGAAATTCTCTGTATCACGACTCGTTGGAGCTCCTCCCGGCTATGTTGGTTATGAAGAAGGTGGCCAGTTGACAGAAAAAGTCAGAAGAAAACCTTATTCTGTGGTGCTTTTAGACGAAATCGAAAAAGCACACCCGGATGTTTTTCATATTTTACTTCAAGTACTCGACGAAGGTCGCTTAACTGATAGCATTGGAAGAAGAATTGATTTTAGAAATACAATTTTAATTCTTACTTCAAACATTGGTACTAGACAACTATCTGAATATGGCAAAGGCGTCGGATTTGACACTACAGCCAGACAATCAAATATTAAAAGTAATGCAAAAAGCATAATCGAAAATGCGCTAAAAAAAGCATTTGCACCAGAATTCCTTAACCGTATCGATGATGTTGTATTATTTAACTCACTTTCTAAAGATGATATCTTTAAAATCATTGATATCGAACTTAAAGGTCTATACAGCAGGGTTAAAGAACTTGGTTACAACCTTAAACTTAGCGTTGCTGCTAAAACATACATTGCCGAAAAAGGATTCGATCCTAAATTTGGTGCTCGCCCATTAAAACGTGCTTTACAAAAATATGTTGAAGATGCTATGGCAGAAGCTATTATCAAAGCTGAAATTAAACAAGGAGACACCATAAGCGTTGGATTTAACGAGAAAAAAGGCATAACAATAAAAGTATCTAAACCCAAGCCTAAAACGCAGAAAGAATAAAATACTGATTAATAACCTATTATAAAGATATCAACAATGTTGATATCTTTTTTTGTTTTCACCCTTCCTTTGTATAATAATTGCCCTTTTTTTATGTTTTATTTTATTAGGTTTGTAAGGCTAGTTAATCACTAAATCAATTATTATGAAAGGAGTAAAAACTATTTATTGGGTAGCAGGTATTGCACTTGCTGCAACCATTGCTATTGTTGTTATTAGTATGTTTAATACAGGAAAAAACTTTAAGGTATCAAACCCTGAATTATTCAAAGACCACATAAAAGCATACACAAGTAATGTTATATCTAAAAACGATGCTATCGCAATTCAGTTCACCGAAACGTTTATGAAAAGCATTGAAGACAAAAAAACCTCAGTAATAAAAATTTATCCAAAGGTTAAAGGAACAGTTGAATGGAAAGAGGATAATATCCTAGAGTTCAAGCCAAATGAACCATTAGCCTCTGGTACTGAATACCATGTTGTTGTAAACCTTGATAAACTTTCTGATAATGTTAGTGAGGAAACTGAAGACTTTGTTTTCAAAGTTCACACAAAACATCAGATTATTAATGCAAATCTTGATAAAATCGTTACCACAGACCGTAAAGAGTTTAAAAAGCAAGATGTTTTCTTCAGAATTAGTCTAAATGATTCTGAAACAACTGAAAACATCAAAAAGTGTATTACTGCTAATATTGATGGTGACGATATTGATTTTGATATCGAAAACGAAAGTGGTAATGAATTTATAATGACCATTAAAGATGTTAAAAGGACAAATCACGAACAAGTACTTGAAATAGAGTACGATGGTACTTCTATTGAGTCAAAAAGCGCTGGTGATATGGAAGTTATTATTCCTCCTATTGATGAATTTACGATAGTTAACCTACAAATACGTCAATTCCCTGAGCAATATGTTAATATTATTTTCTCAGATCCTATCAAAGAAGATCAACTGTTAGAAGGCATTATCGATATAGTTTATGTTGAGGGTTTAAAATACATTATTGTTGACAACAACGTCAAAATCATACCACCTGAAAGACTTAAAGAAGGTTATGAATTAGTAGTAGGCAAAAATATCAAAAACATAAATGGTAAAATGCTAAATCAGAGCAAATCTAAGCGCATTAGTTTTAAAATGCAAAAACCTGATTTAGAAGCAGATGAAGATGGAGTTATTTTACCTAATTACTCTGAGGGGCAGGTTATATCGTTCAAAGCTGTAAACATTAAAGCTGTTGATGTTAGAGTACTTCAAATATTCGAAAATAATGTTCTTCAATTCTTACAAGAAAACACACTTAGTGGAAGCTATCAGCTAAATAGAGTAGCTAAAGTTGTCAAAACCAAAACAGTAAGTCTTGAACAAACTGATGTTGAAGATTTTGGAGAATGGAACACATATTATCTTGATTTAAAAGACATCATCGAGCCTGCTCCAGGAGCGATCTACAGAATCGAGCTTGGATTTAGAAAAGAAAACTGTATTTACCCATGTAATGATTCAGGAAATGATAATGTTATTTCTGAAAACAATAATATGTCAGAAATTTCTAGTGCAAACGATTGGGATTGGTTTACAGACTACACATATTCTAGTGGCTATGGTAATGATTACTATAACGACTATTACTACGAAGAAGAATACTATTACGAAGATGAGTATTATTATGATGATTACTATTACAACGACTATTCTTACAACAGTTACAATAGCTATGAAGACCCATGTAGTGACAACTATTATGGCTATCGTAGAGCAATTAAGTTTAATATTCTTTCGTCAAATATTGGACTCATAGGTAAAAAAGGCAAAGACAATAAGGTATATGCATTTGTAACTAACATTAACACAACAGAATGCTTAAAAGGTGCAGAAGTAACATTATATAACTTCCAACAGCAAGTTATTGCTTCAACAAGCACTGATAATGATGGAAAGGCAGTTTTTGAGCTGGATAAGAACGAAGAACCTTATTTTATGGTTGCTGAGTACCAAAAACATAAATCGTATCTTAAAATGGAAGAATACGGCTCACTATCTACAAGTGAATTTGATGTTTACGGGTCATATATGCAAGATGGAACAAAAGGTTTTATCTACACAGAACGTGGTGTATGGAGACCTGGTGATTCTATTTATGTTGGATTTATTATCAACGAACTAATGGATCCTATTCCTGTTGGACACCCAATTGTATTTGAGGTAAAAAATCCAAGAAACCAAGAAGTATACAGAGAAGTACAAAAGAAAAACGAAAAAGGTTTCCATGTTTTCAAATTCAAAACAGAATTATCAGATCCAACTGGTTACTATTACGTAAAATTTACTGTAGGTGGTAAAGTATTTTCTAAATCTTTAATGGTTGAAACTATAAGACCAAACAGACTTAGTGTAAATCTTGAACTGGACAAAGACTACTTAGCTGGTGATGGCAGTGTAAATGCTATGATTGAAGCAAGATGGTTACACGGTGCTGCTGCTGCTGATTTAGATGCTGACGTTACAATGACATTAAACCAAGCCTACTCTCCTTTTGAAGGTTATGAAGAATACAATTTCTATAATCAAGTGAGCTCGTTTGATTTTAATACCACTACTCTATTTACTGGTAAAACAGATGCAAATGGTGAAATAAAAACAAATGTTAAATTTGATAAAATCTCTAAAGCTCCCGGAATTTTAAGAGCGACCCTTACAACCAAAGTTTATGAAAAAGGTGGTAACTTTAGTATTGGAGAAAAATCTGTCGATTATTACCCTTACAAATCTTTTGTAGGAATCAAACTGAGAGAAAGTGATGAATATTCATACTCTTATCCTACCGAAGAAGAACTTACTCTTGATATTATAACAGTAAACAGAGATCAAAAACTCACTGATGGTAACCGTAATCTAGAAGTATCGTTGTATATGATGGAATATTCATGGTGGTATGATTACCAATACGATGGTGCTGATTTCATTTCAGCAAACTACAACAATGCAATCAGTAGAGAAACGATAGAATGTAAAAATGGTAAAGCTAGTTCTGAATTCACTTTCAATGAAAGTGGTGACTATCTTATTGTAGTAAAAGACCTAAAAGATGGTCATACATCATCAATGTCTGTTTATGCAAGCCAATATGCAAGCAGAAGTAGTTCTTCAGACAATATGGCTGCCGATTTATTAGAATTCTCAACCGAAAAAGAAAACTATAATGTTGGCGAAACAGTTGAAATATCTATACCTACAGGTTCTGGAAGAGCTCTGGTAAGTATTGAAAATGCAACAACAGTGCTTGAAACATTCTGGCTAGAAACAGAAAAATCCAAATTAAATTTAAGTTTTGAAGTTACTCCGGAAATGGCACCAAATGTTTATGTAAACATCAGCTTTATTCAAAAACATGGTAAAGTATACAACGACAGGCCAATTAGAATGTATGGTATTGTACCTGTTTATGTCGAAAATCCTGCCTCACACCTGAATCCAGTAATTTCTATGCCAGATGAATTACTTGCAGAAAGTAAGGTAAGAATAAACGTAAGAGAAGAAAGTGGTAAAGCGATGACCTACACTCTAGCTATGGTTGACGAAGGTTTACTTAATCTAACAAAATTCCAAACTCCTGATCCATGGTCATACTTCTATAGCAAACAACCACTTGGTGTAAGAACCTGGGATATATACAAATGGGTAATTGGAGCATTTTCAATAGATGCTGGTAAGATGGTTAGTATTGGTGGTGGTGATGGCGAAATGTCTCCAGAAGAGCTTGCACAGGCTATTAGATTTAAACCAATGGTTAGATTTATTGGTCCATTTAGTCTACCTGCTGGAGCATCTAACATGCACGAAATTCAACTTCCTCAATATATCGGATCCGTTAGAACAATGGTGATCGCTGCTGAAGATGATTCATTTGGATCGGCAGAAAAAACCACACCGGTTAAAAAACCTCTTATGATTTTAGGTTCAGGTCCTAGAGTTTTGGGGACAGAAGAAAGCTTTACTCTTCCTGTCACAGTATTTGCAATGCAAAGCGATGTTAACAATGTTGAAATTTCTGTTAAAACCAATAGCTTATTATCTATTAATGGAGCATCTTCTCAATCTGTAAACTTTACTAAGGAAGGAGAAAAATATATAAACTTCAATTTAAAATCTGGAATAACAACTGGTGTTGCAACTATTGAAATTACTGCAAAATCAGGTTCTCGTATTGCAAAGTACAATATCGAAATGGATATCAGATACGCAAATATTATGGCAACAGATGTTATTGATGGTGTTTGTAGCGATGTTCCTTATAAGCTTGATTTTAATGTAACAGGAACAAAAGGTTCAAATAGTGCATTTATTGAATTATACAATATCCCTCCTATGAATCTTGAGGAAAAATTAGACTACCTATTATCGTATCCACACGGATGTTTGGAACAAACAGTTTCAGCAGCATTCCCACAACTATACTTAGATAAATTAGTCGAACTTGATGCAACTCAAAAAGCTGAAATACAGAACAATATCAACGTTTGCTTAAACAAGTTATCCAGATACCAAATGAGTAATGGTGGCTTTGCATACTGGCCTGGAGGAAATAATGTTTCTGAATGGGCAACTAACTATTGTGGACAGTTTATGATCGAAGCTGAAAAAGCAGGATATGCAATTCCTGGAAATATTAAATCTCAATGGTTAAAGTATCAAAAACAAAAAGCCTCTAAGTGGACTGATGATGGGACTAATTCTCAACTTACACAGGCATACAGACTTTATACTTTAGCAATTGCTGGTCAGGCAGACAGAAGTGCTATGAACAGACTCAAAGAATCTAAAATGACTCGTACAGCAAGTTGGAGGCTAGCTTTAGCTTATGCAGTAAGTGGAAAAGAAAACATTGCAAAACAAATGATTACAAATCTAAGTATGGAAATTCCATTATACTTTGAATTAGCTGGCACATTCGGTTCTTCTACCCGTGATAAAGCTATGATACTTGAAACTCTTATTGAGCTAGGCGAAAAAGAAAAAGCATTTATGGTTCTAAAAGATATCTCTGGAGTTATGGGGTCAGGCAAATATACAAGTACTCAAACAACTGCTTTTGCCCTACTTGCAACATCTAAATTTGTTGAGAAATATTCAACTTCAGGAAATATCGATTGTACATATTCAATTAATGGTAAAGAATACAATGCTAAAACCCAAAAACCTGTTTACAAAACAGAGATTGGCATTACTGAAGGTGAAACAAATTCTATTGTTGTTAATTCAGCTGATAAGGCCATGATATTTGTACGAATTATCAAAAAAGGCATCCCTGAACTAGGAACTGAAACTGCAGCTTCATCTAACATAAAAATGGATGTTAAATACACCTATTTAAATGGCGAACCAATTGATGTAAGTAATATATCACAAGGCACAGACTTTGTTGCAACAGTAACATTGCAAAACACATCTGGCATTAATACGTTACAAAATGTCGCACTATCGCAAGTGTTCCCATCTGGCTGGGAAATAATAAATTCCAGAATGTTTACTGTTGATTTAGGAAGCGATTCATACTCTTCATATCAGGATATTAGAGACGATAGAGTTTTAACTTATTTTAATATGGGTAAAAACTATACATACACATATCGTGTAATGCTTAATGCAAGCTTCGAAGGAGAATATTATTTACCTTCTGTAATATGTGAAACAATGTATGATGATTCAAACTATGCACGCACAAAAGGAATGTGGGTGAATGTTTCGAAATAAGAAGTAAATTAAATAAAAAAGTTCGGCAATTTATTTTGCCGAACTTTTTTTATAACAATAATAGTATCCTATTCCAGTATTTCCAATAAATCTACTGCTAATGTCTTTTTAAAATCATTCATCCCTGACAGTTCTGATTTTAGTATATTCAAACATTCAAAAGCAATAGCATCATTTAACATATCTGCGTTTTGTTGAATAAGTGTAAGAGTTTCCAAACTAGAAGAATCGTCACCGGAAATAAATATTTCAACCAACGATTTAATATCTTCAAACTTAACAGACGACTGCCATAATGAGGAAATAAATACAGACAATCGCTCGTTCCCCTTGTATTTCAATAGATTATCAGTGATTAACAAATTTAGCTTTGAATCCTTTAAATCTGAAAATATTGCAGGAATTTCTTTAAAAACATCTGTTGATTTATGTGTAAAATACAATTCCATAAGTGGTTCAATCACAAATGTTCCACCTTTATCTCTTGTATCTTTTATGCTCTTTATCACAATTTTATCGTCAGAACTGTATAACCCAACCAATAATTGCTTTTGACCTGTAGTAAGTTTGTTTTTTTGTTCCATTATCAAAATTTTGTGCAAAAATAACTATTTTTTCATAGCCTCTGCCCTTAAATTAGCAGGCATTTTTTCGATTGCATACCTTAATGAGGTGCGAGGCATAATTTGTTTATTTTTCATCACATACTCAAAAACCTTTTTTTCCTGATATTTACTAGCAACTTTAAGCATCCACCCATACCCCTTTTGAACCAGGTCTTCAGTATCTAACAAAAGTAAATTTGCAATTTCGTAAGCAACACTATGTTGTTCTTCATTCTTTCTTAAAGATACCACCAAACTAACAGCTGCAGCTCTTTTAACCCACATATTGTCGCTTTGGGCCCATTCTTTAAGTTCTTCTCCAAACTCAGGATATTGAATGATAAATTCTCCAGTTACTCTTGAGCAAAATGTGTCACATGTTGCCCAATTACTAACATACATATCAACCCAGTCTTTAAAAATCTTAAAATCTTCTTTTACAAAGTGTTTCTTTATGCCATATAACCAATTACAAGCAACAAAACTCTCTTCCATTACACCTGATGATAACAAGATTTCTGCATTTGCAAATATTTCGTCCTTTGTGTACTCTGAGATCTTTAAAGTAAATTGTTTTGATATTTTTTTTACTTGAGCAGATTTTAATCCACACACTTTTAAATCTTCATGTTTTTTAAAAAACCTTAATGTAGTTTGTATATTCTCCTCCGAAGATTGTCTGGACATTTCCTCTCTTAGTTTAGCAATAATATCCATATTCTTTTTTTTTGTAAAAGTATCAAAACTTTAATAATCTAAAAAGACTATTAAGAAATTGTAAAAAACAATCAACTAATATTATCACATATCTTAAAACTTTTTATATAAATTTTCGTTAAATAATTTAATAAAACTCTCTGAGTATCTGACACTAACTCAAACCAGATGAAAGGGCAACTTACAAATTTAAAACGTAGTTCAAAGGGTAAAATCCTAAAAACAAACAAGAGACTTACATTTTCAAATCTCATTGTTGAGTTGTCAGATGCAAGCAATACAATGTTTATGGTACTGGACTCCAATCGTCAAATAGTACTTGCAAATAAGAAATTGCTACAAATTGTTGGATTAAAACAGGAAGAAGCGTTGGGGCTTAGGCCAGGTGAACTTTTCAAATGCTCAAATGCCTTAGAAATGAAGACTGGTTGTGGTACACATCCTTTTTGCTCAGAATGCGGGGCTGCTAAGGCAATATCAGATGCTTTAAATGGGAAATATACACAAAATGAATGTCGTATAAGCTGTATTGTTAATGGTCAAAATATTTCTTTTGACCTTTTGGTTCAATGTCAGAAATTAGAATATTTAAATAATAATTTTGTTTTAATGTCTGTTATTGACATTTCGGATTTAAAAAGAAGAGAAATTCTTGAAAAGACGTTCTTTCATGATATTTTAAATACTGCCGGAGGTGTCTACAGTTTTGCTAAAATTCTAAAATCAAGAGCAGAAAATGAGCAAAACGTCACAAAAATTGCACGCACTACATACTTACTTGCTGATAGGCTAGTAAAAGAAATTAAGGGACAACAATTACTTTTAAGTGCTGAAAAAAATAGTCTAAGATTATGCATAACCGACGTTGATATTAATAGGCTAATAATAGATTCTATACAATTAACTAAAGAAAACAGCACTACTACTAAATCTTTTAGAAAATACCTATCAAAAGAAATATCAACAATAAAAACAGATGAAGTTCTCTTACAAAGAGTTATTATAAATCTATTGAAAAATGCAGCAGAAGCCAGCTCTGCAAATGAAACTGTCTCAATACGAACCACAAAAACAGACAATGATCTTTTAATAAGGATACACAACAAATCATTTATTCCTAAAAAGATTCAGTACCAACTATTCCAAAGATCTTTTTCAACAAAAGGTAAAAATCGTGGTATTGGAACATATAGCGTAAAGTTATTTACCGAAAATTATATGAAAGGTAAAGTTTGGTTTAAAAGTACCAAAAGCAAAGGGACTTATTTCTATGTGCAACTACCCTTGGAGCCTATTAACTAGAAAAAATAAATTAAGCTTCAAGAGCTCCTATCAGTTCGTTAATGTTTTTTACTCCGTTTTTAAAGCAATACTGTTCAATTTCATCAAGTATTTTAATTGTAGCATCAGGTTCAACAAAATTTGCTGTTCCAACTTGTATTGATGATGCACCAGCTAAAAGAAATTCTATAGCATCCTCTCCTGTCATTATTCCCCCAAGCCCACAAACCGGAATTTTTACAGCATTTGCAACCTGCCAAACCATTCTTAGTGCTAATGGCTTAATTGCAGGACCTGATAATCCACCAGTAATTGTTGATAAAAGTGGTTTTCTTGTGTTTGCATCAATTGCCATTCCCAGAAAAGTATTAATTAGAGAAACGCTATCAGCCCCTTCGCCTTCAACAGCTTTGGCTATAGAAGCAATATCTGTAACATTTGGAGACAACTTTACCATAAGATGCTTCTTATAAACCTTTCTTACCTCTTTAACCACCTCAGCAGCAGAAGAACAACTTGTACCAAAGGCCATTCCACCTTCTTTTACGTTAGGGCAAGAAATATTTAACTCAATTGAAGGAATATTATCCAAAGCATTAACCTTTTCAGCTGTAGCAACATAATCAGGAATCGTAGACCCACTTACATTTACAAGAATATTTGTCTGTAAATCTTTAATCTGAGGGTAAGTATCATTACAAAAACTATCTACACCCTTATTTTGCAAACCAACTGCATTAAGCATTCCTGAAGGAGTTTCTGCCATTCTAGGATAAGGATTACCTTCTCTGTGATGCAAAGTCGTCCCTTTAACAATAAAACCTCCAAGACGCTCTAAATCGATAAAATCTTCGAATTCTGTTCCATATCCAAATGTTCCTGAAGCTGTAAGAACAGGGTTTTTCAATTTTAGTCCGTTAAAATCAATATTTAAGTCTACCATTTTAAATCTTTTACGTTAAATACAGGTCCTTCTGTGCAAACACATTTATGTCCTTCATTTGTATCCTGAACACAGCACAAACAAGCTCCGATACCACAAGCCATCATATTTTCAAGAGAAACTTCACACTCAACATTATTCTTAATAGCATAGTCTCCCAAAGCTTTTAACATAGGCTCAGGTCCACATGCATATATTTTATCAAAATTCTTGATATTATCTTTTAATAATGAATGATCCAGGACATTACCTTTCTCTCCATAAGTACCGTCCTCTGTAGTATAATACACATTTCCATACTTTGAGAACTTTTCGTCACGTATAATACTGTACTTATCTCTGTAACCAAGCAACAAAGTAGAAGAGAAGCCAAACTGCATGAAATATTTTGCAGTATATAATAAAGGTGCAACACCTATTCCTCCACCTACTAATAAAATCTTGTCATTATCAGGCATGCTATATGAATTACCAAGAGGATAGACCATATTTAATGTCTTTCCAGTCTCTATTTCCGATAGCTTAGCTGTTCCATCACCAGCAATTCTAATTAATAAACTAACAGTATTTTTTTCGTAATTAACATCATGAATACTAATAGGTCTACGTAAAAATGTACTGTTTGATCCCTCTATCTTTACTTCTGCAAACTGAGCAGGTAAAATTAATGGTAAATCATCTTCAGAACGAAGTTTTAGGAAATAATAGTCATTGTTCAGGCGAACATTTTTAACAATCTCAAAGTCTTTTATGTATTTCTTCATCACAATTGTTTTGTGCAGCAAAATTACACATATATTATTGTTTTAATCGCTATTTTCAAATAAAATATTTTTAATTATCAGCATATTATTAACAATACTTATATATCACCATTAAACTACGTAGAATAATTAATGATTAGTTTGGATCATAAGATTCAAATGTTTTATCTGTAAAGAAAACTACCACTTTTTCTATTATTTTGGATTTCTTTACATTATTCTGAATGATTTTTTGTGAATTCTTACTTAAATCAGGCTCATTTTCATGATTTTCAATTAAATTTTTATCATTTTCTATTAAATCTGAGGTAATATCCTCGCCATTTTTGTCTTCAAAATCGTTAATTACAGGTTTTGAGCTAAACAAATCGTTGTTTATAGGTGTTATTTCATCAGATTTTGGAAAAACATTACTTGCAATTTCTTTATACATACTACCTTTTCCAGTCAAGAGCCACTCAGCATTTATTCCACGAAATCTTTCGAGTAATTTAACTAAAAAGTCTGTAGAAGGCTTATTTCTGCCAGATATAATATGTGAGATACTTGATGCTTGTACACCAATCTCATTTGCAAATTTTGTAGCTGTCATTCCTTCTTCACGTAAAATCTTCGAAATACGATCTTTCATTTTTTGTAATTTTAAGATTTACAAATGTAATCATTATTTATTTTACATTTGTAATTTTCTCTTAACAATTTGCACTTTACATTTGTAAACTAATCTATATTAGAAATGTAACAAAATAAAACTGGCACACTAATTGCAAATTGTATTATAGAATGATTCTTATATAACTATTAAATAAAGCCTTAAGTACTCTATTTTATCAATAATATGACGATAATATCTAGTTTGAAAGGCCAAATATCCCCTAATAAACAATAATTTAAATTTAAGATTAAGATAAACCTTGTTATTTAACTGGTTAATAGATGCTTATATACTATAATGTAAGCACAATTTTATGTAATGTAAGTAGATTTTACAAATATCATCAATATCTTTATACTTTTACTTTATATGAATTATGTAACTACCTGTTATAAAGTAGATTATGTGTATCATTTCTTTCTTTTAGTTTTGGTTGTGGAATGATTACATATGTAATGATTAATTTTATTACATATGTAATTACTCTTCAATATTTTTAATTAAATCTCTATGTTTATAAATGTAAATCTTAATTCGTGCCACTTTTGTGGTTTACATTTGTAAATTCATAGTCATTTTTTACAAAAGTCAAAATCGCCGTATTTCAACGATATTTTATTTTATGATAAAATACACTAAAAATAAAAATCGAGCCTCCTACCCTCTTAAAATGCTTTTATTTGATTTAAAAATTTGATTGTTTTTGAACTTTTTATTTATAAAAAATTAGGATCAAAATTCATAATCTTAAATATATGGAGTTTATACAAACCTATTTTATACTTTTGCAAAAATTGATGAAATTTGCTACCTCAATTTTATACTTCTAAGAAAAATCAAATTTATCTCAATCTATTTTTTCCTAAAATTCGAAGCTTGCTATAGATTTTTAAAATTTTAAAAATCATTCTGTAGTTCTTATTTTCTAAAGGGCTTCATACATTAATATTATGGGCTGCTACCTTATAAATACTCAAATATTTGCATAAAAAGGGCTTTAAAATCGCTTAAATGAGTATTATCATACTGTAATTCAACGAATTACACCCATCTAAAGAGCATCTTAATATTTAATCTTATAGATGAAATTATGCGGTTTTCTTCACTTTGCTTAGAATTCTGTCAAATTCTAGTTCAAAATTAGGAGTAAATGTTGATTTTCGTATTTTTTTTGAAATTTCGGGGAATTTCCAAAATTTGACTTCATCAACTTCATCATTTGGTTTAAAATTTATTTCTTCTATAGAAGCAATAAAAACAAAAACCATTTCTTTCTCAATATCGGATTGCCATATATATTTGGTAATAAAGTCAAATTTGAGATTACGTAAACCTAATTCTTCTTTAGTTTCACGTACGAGAGCTTTATTTATATCTTCTCCTAAAGAAACATGTCCACCAACTGCAGTATCCCATTTTCCTGGTTGAATCTTTTTATCAACATTTCGTTTTTGAAGTAACACCTCTCCTTTCGAATTCAGAATATGAACATGAATAACCGGATGCATTCTCATTGATCCATTATGCGCTTCTGTACGAGTCATCTGACCAATCACTTTCCCATCTTTATCTATTTCAGCCAGCATTTCTTCGTGTTGATAATTTGAATTTTTACGCAAGAAAACATTCCTTACAAATTCCATCAAAATAAACACCCCAAATAATATATAGAACAACCCACCACTAATAAATGCCCAAGCTTCTTTAGACATATAAAATGCTGAATAAAACACCAAAATTGTATGTCCTAAGAATATCCAAAACATGATTTTGATACTCCTGTGCATCATCTTTTCCTGATCGCCATTCATTTTGACACCTCTAAGATAACGTTGCGACATCATCATCATTATATTTTTTGATGAAAATGCTGAGAATCCAAGAATACCAACTAATATTAATCCAATAACTCCTGGCTTAATTTTAAAGAATATATCGTTATGTAAAACAATTGAAACAATTCCTAATGCCACAATCAAAATTGTATCGAACAAAACGAATTTATCTAACCTTTTCTCACGAATATAAATTACACCAAGTTGAACAACACCAAAAGCTACAGCAACATATAGTCCTATTTCTGTTCCCCAAATTTCATCGGCAGCAATAAAAATTAAAAGTGGCAATAAACCCGGTAGTATAGTCTTGAGTAATCCTTTAGCATTCATTCTGCAAAAGTATGATATTTTGCTGAATTGTTGACAAGATTAATTTTCAGTTTTTACATTTTTTTTTAGCTTTACACTTTAATCAATTAATATAAAAACCATGAAGAAAACCTTTGACTTTATTAGAAAAAACCAACATGTTTTAGTATTTATTCTGATTGTTATTGCTGCTTGTTTCATTAGCACTGAGATGTTTGCACGTGCTGGTGGTGGTGGCGGAAGCCGTAGCGGTGGTGGTGGTGGCGATGGACTCGGAGAGTTAATCTTCATGTTATTTATGTTACTCCCATTTCCTTTTAATTATATTGCAATTGCTGCTTTATTGATAGGTGTTTTTGTTTTTTCTAAACTAAAAAAACAAGGGTCTATTCTTAATAAAGTTCCTACTAATCAGGTTCCTACAAAGAGAGATAACAAAGGGCTAGCATCATTTATACAAATGCACCCTGATTTTAATGAAGAAGCATTTAAACAAAAGGTCGGTATGGCATTTACCGAAATACAAAATGCCTGGGCTGCAAAAGATATCTCAAAAGCTCGTCGATTTATCTCTGATGGTGTATATCAACGTTTTAACACTCAGTTTAAAATGATGAATATTCTGTCTCAAAGAAATGAGCTTGAAAAACTTACAATAAAGTCTATTACTATTGATAAGATTGTTAGTGATGGCACATTTGATGTAATACATGTAGGAATTCTTGCCAGCACAAAAGATAAATTCATATCTGATAAATATCCAAACCTTAATGAAACATTTTTTGAGGAATTCGTTGAATATTGGTCATTCATAAGAAAAACTTCTGCATCTGGAAAAGACATGTATTCTACTCAGAATTGTCCAAATTGTGGTGGAGATCTTTCTGGTTCTGCTATGGGCGATGTTTGTAAGTGTCCTTATTGCGGAACATTTACAAACAGTGGAGAATTCGACTGGGTTCTTGCAGAAATTACTCAAGCTGATGATTATGTCACAACAAGTCATTTACATGACATGAGCAACACTCTAGCAAATAAGATTGAAGAAATATCTGACTCTGACAAAGAATTTGCAGTTCAACTAATTGAAGATAAGGCAAGTAACGGATACCTACAACTACAAACTGCTCGTGTATTTAAAGATGCCAAGATTATGAAACGCTTTGTAAGTAACGATTTCTACAATAAGTTTGAAGTTACAATGAAATCTGATGATCATTTTGTTTATAACAGAATTTTCTTAAATGATGTAACTCTTATTGGAGCTCTTCAGAAAGATGGAAAGAATACTCTTGCAATTGCTATAAAATCATCATTCCAAAAAGTGCGAATTGTAAATGGCAAAGCTCAACTTCTTGATGTTGCTGTTACAAGTAAGAACGAAGTTATGATGATGAGTAAAGACATTATTACAGAAGAAAACAAAGGGTCTCTTTATGCACACCAATGTCCATCATGTGGTGGAACCATTTCAGACACAACAGATATGAACTGTCCATATTGTGGTAACTTACTAAACAGCACTAAAAACGAATGGATTATTACTGACTTAATGAGTCAGCAGGATTATCTCAACTACTTTAAAGGTAATTCTAATTTGTTTATTGCAAATGTAAATCCTAAGAAACTAGATGCATTGTATAAAGTTCGTGACTTTGCATTTAACAACGTTTTAGTAATGATTGCTATTGATGGAGTATTTGATGTCGAAGAAATTAGTTACGCTAACAAATTAGCTAAAAAGTGGGGTTATGCACCATCTAAACTCGAAGGTATGATCGATATGGCCAGAAATAATCAACTTGTTATCAGAATGCCAGAAAGTAAAAAAGACTGTGAAAAGATTTACAAACTTATGCACAAAGCTGCTGCAATCGATGGGCATATTTCTCCTGAAGAACAGCAACTGCTGGACAGCATTAAACAACAATATTTGTAAGCAATATAAACTAACTAAAAAAAATGCAGCTTCGACTTGAAGCTGCATTTTTTTTATTCTACTATTTATAAACAAGTATAAAGTTGAAAGTGAAAAAAGTTAGAAAGTTTTAGTCAATAATTTACTTATAATTTTTTTATTAAACCATGAATCATTTTTGAAATTTGCTCTGTTAGATTGTGTAGATACTTATAATCTTCTTTAGAAATTTTATCAAGTTCTACTGCAATTATTAACATAGACCTTACTTCTCCACAAGAACCTTTTGCAATATATAAAAAATGTCGAAATTCATTATTTGTTCGCCTTTCAAAACCTTCTGCGATATTATTCATTACTGAAATTGATGCACGTTGAATTTGATCTTTAAATGCATAATCTTTACTGTCTTTAAATAGCTTATAAATACTTATTGAAAGCTCCTTTGATTTTTGCCATGCTAATATATCTTCAAATCTTTTAATAACCACAATTCTATCAGTTAAATTTCAAATATAAATTTGTTGTACTTTCTACTTTCAACTTTTTACTTTCTACTTTCAACTCTTCTTACTTCCCCAACATCTTATGAAAATCGTCTCCAGTAGGATTCTGGAATACGCTTAGTTCAAATTCAGGAATCACAGCTAATAAATGATCAAAAATATCTGACTGAACAGCTTCGAAATCTACCCATGCTTTGATTTTACTAAATGTATAAATCTCCATTGGAATACCCTCAGGTGTTGGCGACAACTGTCTGATTAACAGAGTCATATTTTTATTTATTGCCTCATTATCTCTTAAATAGAGTTCAATATATTTTCTAAAAACCCCAATATTTGTCAACTTACGCCCGTTAAATTCAACACTATTGTCACCATTAAGCTTACTATTATATTCATTTAGCTCTTTGGTTTTAGATTCAATATAATCACTAAGAATTTTATAGTGAGATAATTTCTCTATCAGTTCATTTGAACAAAAATGCACACTCTTCATATCAAGAATAATAGATCTCTTGATTCTACGACCTTCAGAGTCTTCCATCCCACGCCAGTTACTAAATGATTCTGAAACCATTGCATAAGTAGGAATTGTTGCAATTGTATTATCGAAATTCTGAACTTTAACAGTATTTAAACTAACCTCTAAAACAGTTCCATCTGCATTTCTACCAGGCATCGAAATCCAATCGCCAATACGCACCATATCGTTAGAAGTCAACTGAATTCCTCCTACTAAACCAAGAATAGAATCTTTAAAAACTAATAACAATACAGCTGTCATAGCACCTAAACCTGTGACAAAATATCCTACTTCTTTATTTAATAATATCGATAAGGCAGAAATTGCAGCAATAACAAAAACAATTATTTTAACAACTTGGATATAGCTTTTAATACTAGTCCCTTTCTTCTCTCCAATTGTAACATTATATATTTCATTTATTGCGTTAAAGAATGCATTAAAAGCTGTAATAAACACAATAAGCATATAAACCATACTTGCCTTCTGGATAACAGTAACTACTGTCTCATTAAAAGGGAAAGCCATTCCAATAGTATAATATATAATCAAAATCGGAGCTATTTTTGATAATCTCTGAAAGATCTTCTTCTCCAACAAAATATCATCCCATGTAGATTTAGTTTTCTTAACAACCTTACTAATTACCACAAGGATAATTTTCTTCGTAATAAAATCAGCCAAAATACTTACAATAGCTATCGCAATAAGGATTGCAATAACTGTTAGTATTTTAGTTGTACTATTATTTACTCCCCAACTAATTAAGAGATCAAAGATTTCACTGTACAATTTTCCGTTCATAATTCAAGTTAATTTAATATTAGTATTATTTTTGTGGTGTAAAATAAGGTAATATTTATAGATAATGAAAGATAAATTTAAAGTTTTTATCAAACCCCTAGCAATTGCAATTTTAATAATCTCACCATTTATTTCAAATGCTCAACTAAAGTATAACGATTGGTTTTCAAGTAACTCTATGCGTGTTGATTACTACCATTCTGGAACAAATGAAAGTGAATATGTAATGCTCAAAGAAATTAGAAAAGAAGAATTTTGGGGTGGAACAAAAACCAATTTAATTGATCCGTACAATTACGGAAGCTATAGAGTTGAGATATATGATTCTGTATCAAACACATTACTATACACTTATGGATTTTGTAGTTTATTTGAAGAATGGCAATTTACTGATGAAGCTCTTAATCTTGAACGTGGATTTCCTGAATCTTTGATTTTTCCTTTCCCTTTAAAAACTGTAAAAGTTGAATTAAAAAGTCGTGGAAGAGAAGCTACAGACAGTTTTAGCACAATTATGGAACTATACATTGATCCAAATGCAAATTATATCAATTCTGAAAAGACAGTAAAAGCCGATACAAAGCAAATATTGAAATCAGCTGACTCTGATAAAGCTCTGGATTTGGTTTTTATTGCAGATGGCTACACAGAAGATGAAATTGACAGCTTTTATCAGGATGTAGAAAAGACAAAAGATTATCTTTATGAAACTCCCCCTTTCAACAAACTAATGGATAAAATTAATATTTGGGCAGTTGCTGCAGTATCTGATGAAAGCGGAACAGATGAACCTCGCAAAGGAATCTGGAAATCTACTGCATTGAACAGTAACTTCAACACTTTTAACAGCGCAAGATATTTAACTAGTTCTGATTTTCATGCTATAAGAAATTATTCAGGCTTGGTTCCTTGCGACCAGATTTGTGTGTTTGTTAATACTGAAACTTATGGTGGAGGCGGAATTTATAATTTCTGGAATATAACGAGTGCAAAAAACGAGTACTTCCTAGAAGTCTTTGCACATGAGTTAGGACACTCTCTGGGTGCTTTAGGAGATGAATATTATATGGATGAAGTAAGTACCGAAGATATTTACAATAAAAAAACAGAACCATATCAGGCAAACTTAACTACATTGGTTGATTTTGATTCAAAATGGAAAGATATGCTTGATAATGGAACAAATATTCCAACCGAAGTTAGTTCAGAAAACCTTAACACTGTAGGTGCTTATGAAGGTGGAGGTTATCAGGCAAAAGGAATTTATCGCCCATACATAAACTGCAAAATGAAATCTTTAGGTTATGATTTTTGCCCTGTCTGCCAAAGGACTTTAGAGCTAGTAATTAGATATTATTCAGAATAGTTATTCAATTTATTAAACAATGACATAAAAAAATGCTCAAGTGCGATTCTTTTCGCATTTGAGTTTTTTTCACATAGATTCTATCTAAACTTTTCTTCAAATAATTTTGTTTGAATATAGAAATTTGTTCAAAGGAGAAAAGTTATTACGCGAAAGGAGTCGCGCAATAACTTTTTGAAGGTAAATACAAAAATATGCTCAAGCGCAATTCCTTTCGCGTTTAAGCATATTTTTACAGAAAATCCCCATTCTCTGTTTGAATTTCTAATACAGACTCAAGACCCGCATAATTTCTTGCAGAGCTGCACTTGAATTGACATGGAAGATCACATAGTCCATCTTCTACAGGATTTTGATGAATATAATTTAATTTTTGTTCGAAAAACCATCCTGAATATATTTCCATTGGGTGATATCCGTCTTGCCAGAATTTATATTGCCCACCTCTTTTTATACGATTTGCCTCTTCTTCCATAACAGCCAGCCAATCATCATACTTTCTTTCTTCTAATATAATTTTGGTAAGTTCTCTTGAAGAATATCTTTTTAAATCTCGGATTATTGCAGCTAAGTCACCACTTTCAGAACGTGCAATTAGATGAACATGTGTAGGCATAAGACAATAACCAAACAATTCCAATGCTCTATTTTCCTGATAGAACTTAATTACATCAATAAGAAATAACATACATTTTTCCATCTCAAATACTGGAAACCAATTTAATACTGAAAATGTTATAAAATACGCATTTCCCGGCTCATTTATTTTATAAACTTCTGACATGTAATGGAATTTATTCAAAGATAAAAAAAGTTATTACGCGAAAGGAATCGCGCAACAACTTTTTTGAGGAATCGCGCAACAACTTTTTTGAGGAATCGCGCAATAACTTTTTTGAGGAATCGCGGAACAATATTTTTTAGATAAGGAAAAAAATGCTCAAGCGCGATTCCTTTCGCGTTTGAGCATTTTTTCATCAATAATTATATCCTTAATCGTCAAACAACAAATGTTTAACAGTTTTTCCGCTTCTAGCAATCAATTTTAGGGCTTCGATACCGATTTTAATGTGATCTTCAACAAATTTCTCAGTTACCTTTTTGTCACTTGCCCCTGTTTTGACACCTGTGGAAATCATTGGCTGGTCACTTACCAATAGCAATGCTCCCGAAGGAATACTATTTGCAAAACCAACACTAAAAATAGTTGCTGTTTCCATATCTATAGCCATAGCACGAGTTTTACGAAGGTATTTCTTGAATCTCTCGTCGTATTCCCAAACTCTTTTGTTAGTAGTTAATACTGTTCCCGTCCAATAATCACGACCATAATCACGAATCGATGTAGAAACAGCACGTTGTAACATAAATGCTGGCAAAGCAGGAACTTCAGGTGGTAGATAATCATCAGACGTACCTTCACTTCTTATTGCTGCAATTGGAAGAATTAAATCTCCAAGCTTATTTTTTGCCTTTAACCCACCACATTTACCTAAAAAAAGTACGGCTTTAGGACTTATCGCACTTAATAAGTCAACAACAGTTGCTGCATTAGGACTCCCCATCCCAAAATTAATAATTGTTATATTATTAAATGTAGCACTTGCCATATTCTGATCTTCCCCTTCAACTTCTACTCCGTTAAACTCAGCAAACAAATCTACATATAAATGAAAATTCGTTAAAAGGATATATTCTCCAAAACTTTCTAAACTTTTACCAGTATATCGGGGTAGCCAATTAGTTACAATTTCTTCTTTTGTTTTCATAGCTTATTTTTTCACAAATATACGAAAGTTATTTTTTTCGAGCGAATTTACCTTATTCCAAACAAAAAAAAGAGGTAGTAATACTACCTCCTTCTTCTTAAACTTCAATTTTTATTAACTAATTACGAAATTTTTATCTGATGAACTAATTTCACTTCTTCATTTTTAGGAATCATGACTTTAAGTATCCCATCATTATAACTTGCTGAAATTTTTTCCTTAATTACATTATCTGGCAGGCTATACGATTTGTTAAAGCTTCCATAATTAAAGCCTCTATAGAAGTATTTTTGGTCTTCATTTTCATCTTTCACTTCCTTTTCACTTGATATTTTTAGAATATTATCATCGATATCAATTTTAAAGTCTTTCTTCTCTAAACCTGGCACTGCTGCTTCTATAACAAACTCTTTTTCGGTTTCATACACATTGAAATCTGGTCTAGTAAAAGACATTGTTTTTTCGTTCATCACTGATTCATTAAAAAATGAGTCTAATACTGATGGCATGTATCCATTATTGCAACTTTTGACTATCATAATTTTTTTCCCTATTTTCAATTTTATTATTAACTATTAATTTACTTTTTTAAAACTTAAGCAATTTCTACCTGATGCTTTAATTTTGTCTCTTTATCTTTTGGAATAACAATTTTTAGAACACCATTATCATAGCTTGCAGCAATTTCTTCTTTTTTCACATGATCTGGCAATTTGTAGGTTTTCATAAAACTTCCATAACTGAATCCTTTGTAATAATACTTTTGATTCTTTTTCTCTTCCTTAACTTCCTTTTCACTAGAAATCTTAAGAACGTTATCATTAACATCTATTTTAAAATCTTTCTTTTCCAAACCAGGTGCAGCAGCTTCAACTACAAATTCGCTCTCTGTTTCGTAAACATTAAATTTGGGTTTTGTAAACAATTCAGAATCTCTGTTAATGTCCAATTCGTTAAAAAATGCATCAAATATTGATGGCATGTAACTGTTTGTGTTTCTTCTTACTAACATAATTTTGTCTCCTATTCTTTAATTTTTTAATTGTTTTAAATTCGTTTTCACAATCATATATTCAAATCATGTACCGTATAAAGATTTATGCAATTTCGTCATGAATCACTCGCAAAAACATGTCATTCTGACCGTTTTGAATTAATACAGCCTGTCATTGTGTCACCATAAGCCAGTTTTATTTCATATTTCACATTTAATTCCACAAAAAAGCATCCTACTTTACTGTTTTTTTCATAATTTTGATTTTGAAGATTTGCCGAAACATGAAATTTTATACTTTTTTATTAATATTTGGAATTGCAGTTGCAGTTAACTCAAAACTAATTGCACAAGTTTATCAATTACCAAACTCTGGGTTTGAAAATTGGGATGGCAACAACTATGACGATGAACCTACTCAATGGAATGGTTTTCCATCAGCCGCCTGTGATTTATCATTCCCTGCTTCTTTAGGATGCGGAACAGCTACAGAAACAAGACATGAAAAGTCAACAGACACAAGACCAGGAACAGATGGAAATTACAGCTGCAAACTATTTGCAACATCTGCAGTTGGGATAATTGCAAATGGAACTATAACTACGGGACAAATAAGAATAGGTAGCACAACTGGCGATTCTCCTGAAAACTACAACATTAGCAGAACCGACGACTCTAGTCTAAGCCAAATATTCAATGCCAAACCAGACTCCGTTGTATTTTGGGCAAAATTTGTTTGTCCAAGCACGAGCCAAAAGGCAAGAATCAGCACAACCATACATGACAATTACAACTATAGAGATCCCGAAAGCAGCGATGCCAATACGTCAAATCACATAGTTGGAAAAGCTATCAAGAACTTTACAAGAGATGATCAAGAATGGCACAGACATTCCGTTGCATTTGACTACAACTATCCGGCAACAACATCAAAATATATCTTACTAACCTTAACAACAAATATGATTGCAGGAGAAGGCTCAACTAGCGATCAATTATTTGTAGATGACATTGAATTTATTTATATCACAGAACTGTCTAATATCTATATTGATGGAATAACATTAAACAACTTCTCTCCTTCAATTCATTCATACAACATAGACACAGATTGTGGAATAACCCCAATAATAGCAGCAGACTGCTTTAGCAACAATGCAACTGTAAACATTATCCAATCAGATGGTAATAGTCCAGCTCAAATTACTGTATCTAACGGAAATAAATCTACGACATATACTATAAACTTTAATTACAATCACACTTCAGAAATATCAGACAATATTTGTCAAGGAGAAACATATTCCAACAATGGGTTTAACCTTGGAATCCAGAATACAGCAGGTCAATTTACTTATGAAAAAATTGTTTATGAATCCGAGACTTGTGATAGTATTGTAATACTAAACTTAACAGTTAATCCAACATTTATTTCAGACACAAACCACATAATGATTTGCGAAACAGGCGAATACAATTTTCATGGAACTATACTTATCGATCCAGGCATATACGAGAACACCTTACCTAGCAGTACTGGATGCGACAGCACTATTATTGTAAATCTAACTGTTGGACAATTTTATCGCAGTTACATTAATGCTGCAATTTGTGATGGAGAAACATATAATGAAAATGGATTCAGCATTAATGAACAAATTGTAGACACATTATTTTATACAGCAATCAACGGCTGCGATAGCATAGTGATATTAAATCTGGATATAAACCCCAAAAGTTTAACAGAAATTTACGACACTATTTCTCAAGGTGGCATATATACAAATCATGGGTTTGAAATATTTACAACGAATAGTCCTGGAGACTTCACATTCGAAAATAGTTTTGAAAACACTTATGGTTGCGATTCGACCATATTTTTACATTTAAATATCACAAAAGCCCCTGAAGACTCAACACAAATTGGGAATACAGAATTCGGATTTATGTTATATCCAAATCCTTCAACAGAAGAAATAGTACTTAAAGCTGAAAATCAAATTGACTATAGTCTTGAATATGCTATTTATGACACATATGGTAAAATCATAAGACATGGCGCAATAATTAATGAAGAAACCTGTATTGAGATCAATCGTTTTGCAGCAGGAGTCTATTTCATGAAAATAATTTCCCCCCAAGGCGAATCCAAAACTATGAAGTTTATAAAATATTGATTTCAAAACCTTATAATTTGAGCGATAACAACATCTTAAAAAAATGCCAAATACCAGAGTTATTAACACATTCTTGAAAAAAAATACAAATCTTTTCTTGGCAAAAAACATATTTTTATTATTTTTACATTTGTTATTTAGGAGGGAAGCCGAAAACTCATTTTTTTAGAGTAGGCAAGAATATTAAACTATACAACTATGGCAGAAGAACAAAAGCCCGTTCAAAAGAAAATGATGATGGTTTTGATTTGCTGGTTCGCAGGATCATTAGGAATACACAGAATGATGATGGGATATAGCAATTGGTGGTTAATGTTAATTACATTAGGTGGATGTGGAATCTGGACAATTTATGATTTAATCATGATTTTAACAGACAAAATGCCTATGGCTGATGGAAGACCATTAGAAAAATAAGCATCAAAAAACTTAAAAATAGGGCTAATTTTAGCCCTCTTTTTTTTAACACAAAAATTACACATTATGGAAAACACAAAAAATTGTATTAAATGTGGAGCTCAAATTCCGGTTGATGCAATGATATGCCCTGTTTGTGGGGCTAACCAACAATCAGAAAACGCTCAAGTTCAACAACCAGTTGTTGAGCAACAACCAAATCAAGACCCAATAGATCCAGAAGTAGGTGAAAAAGAAAAACAAACAACATTAATTCTTGCAATTTTACCTTTTGTTGTTCAGATTCACGGTCTTCATAGATTTTATACTGGTCACATAGGAATTGGTATTATCCAACTTCTAACTGTAGGTGGTTGTGGTATCTGGTCATTAATTGATTTAATTCAAATTATTTCAGGTAACTTTAGAGATGCAGAAGGAAAAAAACTTAAAGGAAAAGATCTTTTCTAAAAAGATTCTTTTAGCATACCTTAAAAAAAACATTTTGATAACCGGCATTGCCGGTTATTATTTTATAGGGTTAATCTTATACTTATTTGCTGAAATTGATATCTTAATACCATGCATATGGTACACCTTATTCGATGTCAGATGCCCCGGATGTGGACTTACAAGAGCATTTATTCATCTACTCTCATTTGATATTGTAGCAGCCTGGGATTCAAACCCACTTATTTTTATTGTATTTCCTGGAATGACATATTACCTGATAAAAGATTTTGTTTCATTTGTTAAAAAAAATAAATAAAATTGGAATTACTCAATAATAATACTTCTGCAATAATAATTATATTATTATGCACTACTTTATTTACATTATCAGCTTATTTAAATTCAAAATCAAAACATAATTATTCTTTACTTTTATTAGTTGTTGGAGGATTATTTCTCAGAATATTAATCTCATCAGATGGGTACCTACATGATCATGACGAAAAGTTCCATGCTTTAGTAGCTAAAAACGTTATTGAACACCCATTTGAGCCTACTTTATACGAAACACCAATACATGATGTCGATTACAAAGATTGGTCATCTAATCATATTTGGTTACACAAACAACCTGTTCCATTATGGTCTATCGCTTTAAGTATAAAAATATTTGGGACAACCGAATTTGCTGTTAGAATCCCATCAATATTACTCTCAACATTATCTATTTGGCTTCTTTTCCAAATATCCTTATTCTTTTTTAATCAACAACACAAATACAAAATTGCATGGATATCTGCATTTCTTTTTAGCATAAACGGGCTAATTCTTGAACTTACAGGCGGACGTATTGCTACAGATCATTACGATATTTTCTTCATGTTTTTTATTTTGCTAGCAATACATTTTACCATTAAATTTATTCTAAGTAATAAAAAACTATACAACATTTTGACTGGAATCTCAATTGGGTTGGCAATTTTAACTAAATGGCTACCAGCATTGATTGTAATTCCAATATGGTTTCTTCTTACAATAGAATCAAAGAAATTCACCAGACGAGAAATCATAATTAATTTAATTATGATTATCTCTTTTGCCATATTAACATTTTTACCTTGGCAATTATATATTTCCAAGAATTTCCCATTAGAAGCTTCTTATGTAGCATCACATAATCAAAGACATATATTTGAAGTCCTAGACAAACAAACTGGACCATTTTATTATTATTTAATAAAGTTGGGCACTAACTATGGAGAATTTGTCTATTTACCTATACTATTCATGTTTATTACAACCTTTAAGCAACCAAAAAACTTAAAGTTATGGTCATTAGTAATATGGATAACAATACCAATAATATTCTTCTCTATTGCAATGACAAAAATGCAGGGCTATATATTATTCACTTCTCCTGCTTTATTTATAATAATTGGATGGTTTTATGTTAACAGAAGAAACATAAAACTATCTGGGCTAAAGAAATATGTGAATTACACAATTATCGCACTTCTAATTATCTTGCCTTTAAGATACTCAATAGAAAGAATTAAACCACTTAATAGCGATGAGCGAAACCCTGAATGGTCGATAGAATTAAAGAAGTTTTCCAAGAATAAATTCCCAAAAAAAACGATCCTTTTTAACTATCAAAGACCAATCAGAGCTATGTTTTATGCTAATATTACTGCGTATTCTGAAATTCCAAGTTTACAAGATATTCAAGAATATATAGAAGCAGGTTATACTGTTTTAATAAATAAATCAAATAATCTTCCTGTTGAAATAACAAAACTTGAGGAAATTACGTTTGTAGAATTACAATAAATATATTTACATTATGTTTCTCAAAAATAAACTCATTTCTTTATTATTGTTCACAATAATTAGTACAATATCTTTTAGTCAAACAGACTTTACAAAGCAACGACTAATTGCAGAAAAGCATATTTTACAATTACACGATAGTTCTGTACTTATTGTTCGTTTACAAACAAAAGAAAAGTCTATAGAAGCTTTAATAAAAGCTGGCAACACTAAAACTGCAGAAAAGATTAAATTAGAGCAACAAAAACTAAATCAACAGATTATAAATGCATTTAATGAAAATTTTACTTTTTGTAAAGTATATTTCATGTACTCAAATCAATCTTTGCACATATTGAATCAAGAATATTCAAAAATAATTTTCCTTAATAATGACCTACAGGAGGATTCATCAATTAAACCAAACTTCAGCAGTTGTTACGTTGCTGAGTTTGGAGTTGTGGCATCTGCAACTATGATTCAGGGCTTGGCAATTATGGATAAAAATCTCAACCAACTTGAAAAACCTTTTCCATATTATGCTAAAAATCCATTTTTTGCTTCCAAATCAAAATTTACTTTTAAAACAGTCAAAAGATTCAATTCAAATCTGCACAATTATTACAAATCTGTAAAATAAGCATAACCTTTTTCCTACTTTTTGGTTAGTATATAAGTTATTGTTATATTGTAATGTACTAATCTCTTAAAATGCATTTTTCTGCTGTAATACTTAATGGAGGAAAAAGCTCCAGAATGGGTGGTAAACCAAAGGATACACTTTGGCTTAGAGGCTCTACATTAATTAATACCCAAATAAATAATTTATCGAAGGTATTTGACAGTATAATTATCATTGGGAAACAAGTTAGTCATCCAAGAATTAAAAATACTTTCTCGGATATCTACAAAAATGCAGGTCCTTTAGCTGGAATTCATTCAGCTTTAACAAACACAAGCAGTGATTACATATTTCTATTTTCATGCGACATGCCTTTTATATCTCTGGATTTAGTTATATCTATGATTGATGAAATAAATAATGAATCACATCAAGCACTTATCCCTTTACATTTAAATGGAGCTGAACCATTACATGCAATTTATCACAAATCTGTATTACCAATCGTAAAAAAGCTGCTAGAGAACAAGTCATATCGTTTTCAATCATTATTCAACTATATTGACACAAAATATTATCATATTGATAAAAAATTTAATCCTGACGAAGTATTTTTTAATATAAATAAACCAGAAGATTTAGTAAAAGCAAATAACCATGCCAAAAGAATTATCGAATAAAGAAGCACATAAAATATTATCAGAATACTCAAATAATAAACAAGATCTGATAAAAGCACTTCACAAACTACAGGAAAATCATCCTCAGAATTACCTTAGTGAAACCATTTTAGACGCATGTTGCTCTCATTTTAAACTTACAAAAGCTGAGATTTACGGTGTTGTTACGTATTACACTATGTTTAGCATTGTTCCAAAAGGCAAATTTCACATAAGCCTCTGCAAATCTCCAGTTTGCACATGCATGGGAGGCATCAATTTGATTAATCACTTTGCAGAAAAACACAAGCTCAAACCTGGAATAATCTCCAAAGATGGGTTATTCTCGCTTGAAAAAGTTGAATGTCTTGGCAGATGTGGCAAAGCTCCATCCCTGATGATTAATAAAAATGTTTATACAAACCTTACTCCCGAAAAAGTTGACCAAATACTAAACTCCCGAAAAAATGAAAAATAATCAAACTCAAATTGTTTTAAAGAGAGTTGGCAAGATTGACCCATTATCAATTTCGGACTTTATTGATCATGATGGCTTTAAATCTCTAAAAAAGGCACTACAAAAAGACCCTGAGTACATTCTTGATGAGATTAAAAAATCAGGATTACGTGGAAGAGGTGGTGCAGGATTTCCAACAGGCTTAAAACAAAGATTTACTAGCAGATCATGCCAATCATGTGAAAAAAGATTTGTTATTTGTAATGCTGATGAAGGTGAACCAGGAACTTTCAAAGATAGATTTATCATGGAAAACGATCCTTTTCAGATTATTGAAGGCATGATACTGGCATCTAAAGCAATAAATGCAACACATGCATATATATACGTTAGAGGAGAGTATTTTCAATCGATTGAATATCTTGAAAATGCGATTAAAGAATCATACAACAATGGATATTTGGGAAAAAATATTCTAAACTCTGGTTATAATTTGGAAATGGATATCTTTTTAGGTGCAGGTTCATATTTATGTGGTGAAGAATTAACCCTTTTAGAATCTCTTGAAGGGAAAAGAGGTTATCCAAGAATTAAACCACCATTTCCGGCACAAAAGGGATTGTTTGGCTACCCAACACTTGTCAACAATGTTGAGACCTTTTCGCATCTACCGTTTATAATAAGTAAAGGACATAAAGAATATTCACAAATTGGAATAGAAAATTCAAAAGGCACAAAACTTTTCTGTGTTAGTGGAAATGTAAAAAAAACTGGAATTTTTGAATTTCCAATGGGTATTACTTTAAGAGAGTTAATATTCGATAAATGTCAAGGTATGAAAGATGGATACAATTTTAAAGGAGCATTACTTGGAGGTGCAGCCGGCACTTTTGTTGACGACACAATGCTGAACACTCCTCTCGCATATGACACTTTAAAAAAAGAAGGTGCTACTTTAGGTTCTGGAGCTGTTATCGTAATAGATGATAAAACCAATCTCCATGAACTATTAAAATCAATTTTATCATTTTTCGAACATGAATCATGTGGAAAATGCACACCATGTAGAGTTGGAACAAAAATTCTAAACAATAAAATAAGCTCGTCTAATTTAAATGACAAGAATCTTGACTATATGCTTTTAGAAGCTGAGTATATGGCAAAAAATTCTTTATGTCCACTTGGTCAAAGTCCAATTTTACCAATTAAATCATTTATAAAATACTTTAATCAATCGATTTAAAAATGGCTCAAAATATTACAATAACAATTGACGGAAAGGAGATAACCACATTAGAAGGGCTTAACTTATTACAAGTAGCTAATGATAACGGGATAGAAATTCCTAGCTTATGTTATCACAAAAAGCTTAGCCCAACTGGAGCATGCAGGCTATGTGCTGTAAAAATTGAAGGTATAAAAGGACTAGTAATGAGTTGTACTGTTACGACAGAAAACGGAATGAATATTACTGCATTTGATGAAGAAATCGAAGAAAACAGAAAACATACCCTAGAATACCTCTTATCAGAACATAATGAAGATGATGATAGTTCATTTGAAAATGAGTTAAAACCTCTGGTTGAACGATATCATCTTACAAATAAAAAAGACAGACTAATAGAATCAATATGGGATAGTATCCCACGAAAAATTGACAACTCCTCTCCTGTTCTAACTTATGACTCATCAAAATGTATCAAGTGCTTTAGATGCATAAAAGCTTGTGAAGAAATACAAGGTAAAAACGTTATAAGCTTTGCAGATCGTGGAATATCACAATATATTACAGCTGGTTACGGCAACTGGAAAGAATCAGAATGTGATGGATGTGGAGAATGCATTCAAATTTGCCCTACAGGTGCTATAATTGAAAAACCATTCAGGAAAGAAATTGATGTAAATAATATAGATAAAAAAACAATCACAACTTGTCCATATTGTGGTGTGGGATGCCAAATTGAAGTATTCACAAATGACAATAAAATTGTAAGAGTTGATGGTGTTGAAGATGTTTTACCAAACTATGGAAGCCTTTGTGTAAAAGGTCGGTTTGGATATCAATATGCTGGTCATAAAAAACGATTAACTCATCCTTTAATTAAGAAAAATGGAAAATTTGAAAGAGCTAGTTGGGATGAAGCTTTGGATTTAATAGCTACAAAATTCAATAATATAAAAAACGAGTTTGGGAATAATTCTCTAGCAGGTTATAGCTCTGCGAAGTGCAGCAATGAAGAGAATTATATTTTTCAAAAATTTATTCGTTTAGCATTTGGAAATAATAATGTTGATTATTGCACCAGACTTTGTCATGCATCCACTGTTACTGCTATGCTACAACAACTTGGAGATGGAGCTGGAACAAACTCAATACAGGATTTTGAAACAACAGATTGTTTATTTGTAATTGGGAACAATATTATTGAAACACACCCTATAACAGCAACTTATGTAAAAAAAGGTAAGAAAAAAGGACAAAAAATCATTGTTGTTGATCCTAAATGGACACCATTAGTAAAATATGCAGATATTTGGCTACAACCAAGATTAGCAACAGATGTAGCATTATTAAATGGTTTAATCCATATTATTATTCAAAATAATTGGGTAGATAAAGATTTTATTACAAAACGTGTCCACAATGGAATACAATCTTTTGAAGACTTAAAAAAACTTACAGATAAATACACTCCTGAATACACAGAAAAAATTACAGGTATTCCTAAAAACAAGCTTTTAGATGCTGCAAAAATTTACGCAACGGCTCCTACAGCAATGATTGCTACCGGGATGGGTATGAGTCAACAAACAGTTGGGACAAATAATGTTTTCTCATTGATAAACATGTGTCTTGTTGCCGGACAAATTGGAAAAGATCGCTGTGGTATAAATCCTCCTCGAGGTCAAAACAATGTTCAGGGAGCTACAGATGTTGGTGCTAGCCCTGTAAATTATCCTGGATACATACCTGTTGGAGATGATAAAAACAGAAAAAAAATTGCCAAATTATGGAAAGTCCCATACGAAAAACTTGATTCAAAGCCTGGGTTAACAACTATTGAAATTATGGATGCTGCTTTTGATGAAAAGGTAAAAGGTTTGTATATAATGGGTGAAAATCCTGTAATTACTGACCCAAATCAAAATCATACTATAGCTGCCCTTGAAAAGCTTGACTTTTTGGTTGTTCAGGATATTTTTAAAACTGAAACCTCCTATTATGCCGATGTAATATTGCCTGCAGCAAGTTTATTCGAAAAAGATGGAACTGTTGTAAATAGCGACAGACGTGTTCTACGTTTACGTCAAAGTATTTCTGCTCCAGGCAATTCTAAACTGGACTGGAAAATCACGATTGAAATAGCAAATAGAATGGGTATAAATCTAGGAGAATACTCAAATGTCAATGAGATTTGGGAAGAAATCAGACTAGCTGCTCCAATTCTGAATGGGATCACATACAAACGAATTGATAATCAAGGCATTCAATGGCCTTGTTATAATTCAAGTGATCCAGGGACATCTACTCTATTTCTAGAAAATTTCAACACTCCAGATGGTATGGCAAAAATTATTCCGGTTGATTATCAAACTCAAAATGAAATCGCAACAGACGAATTTCCAATCATCATGAATTCTGGTAGAATGCTATATCATTACCATTCTGCAACACTTTCTCGAAAAAGTGACATTCTCAACGAATTTGCGAATAAGTCATATGTAATTATGAACCCAAATGATGCAATAAAGCTTGGAATTAAAGATGATGACGAAGTTCTTGTGATTTCTCCTAGAGGCAACTTAAAAACTCAGGCAAAGGTTCGAGATGAAGTATTAACTGGCGAAGCATTTATGCCATGGCATTTTCACGAATCACCTGTAAATGCCCTTACGAGAAGCGAAATGGATCCAAAATCTAAAATTGCTCCTTTTAAATATTCAGCTGTAAGAATTAAGAAAGTTTAGAGAGTTCAAAAGAGTTTTTTGAAATCTATTTTTATTTTGTTGGACTCCTATAGGAGTCCAATATTTGTAGCAAATCTTATTTGCTACAAACCTGCGACTCCAGAGGAGTCGTACAATATTATTAGGAATTATTAAAAACAATACCTCAACTACCACTCTTCCCAGTGTAGTTTCTCAGGCTTCCATTTATCTTTTGGTTTATCATCACCTGTTGGAACACCTATAGGAATAACGTTTAATGGTCTGATATGTTCTGGTAGATTAAGAATCTCAATAACTGGATTCATCCTTTCTGCATAAGGATACGTAGCAGTCCATACTGCTCCTAAATTCATTGATTCGACAGCAAGTAAAACATTTTGTGTTGCTGCAGAACAATCTTGAACCCAATATGTGCTATCAACATCTGTAGCTGCTTTATCCATATCACCACACACTACTATTGCTGCTTGAGCGTCAAATAGCATTTTTGCATAAGGTAAAGCCTCTGCAAGCTCATCTAATTTTTCACGTTCTGTGACCACAACAAATGCCCAAGGTTGTAGATTTCGTGCAGTTGGTGCAGCCATACCTGCTTTAACAATTATCTCTAACTGCTCTTTAGAAACGGGTTCATCAGTAAAATGGCGAACGGATTTTCTATTATGGATTACTTCTAATGCAGTGTTCATAATAATAGTTTCCTTTTTTTGAGGTTCTTCTTCGCTTCCATCAATATTTAAAAAGTTTACATATATCAGAAGTAAAACAGAAATCCCCAATATAATGTTAATCAAAAAAGACCATTTTATTTGTTTTTTTGTTGATTTACCAGACTTTCCTCTCAGCATACTTAAAAATGCTCCTGTAGGGCAGAAAAATCTACACCAAGGTTTATTAAAGAATATTGAAAGGAATAACATTACTAAAGCCAATATCAATACTGTTGCTGATGCAAACTGAAATTTGAAAGCTGAAAATGGTTCAAAATTCTCCAGACTAAAGTCAACAGCAATCACTAGCATCACAACCAAAACAAATAAGAACACAAATCTGACATATCGTAGTATTTTAGTGAATGGCTTACTAAAAGTAACCTTACGTTTATTGATTTTACCAACAAGTTCCTGTGCTGCTCCAAATGGACATACAAACTGACAATAGAATGATTTATTAGTTACTATAGGAAGTAGAATCGCTAAAATCAGAACAACAAATAAGAAAATCTGAGGCCATATCTTCATACCATTTACCAACCAGTTATTCAAAAGTGCAAGACTTAAAAAATCTCCTTGCCAAAATCCCAAAATTCCAACAGAAGCAATTAGTAAGAATATTCGAAATCTATTCGTCTTCTTAGGAGCTAAAAAACTAAATATAGCAAAAATCAAGAACAAGAATGACACGACAATTCCTAAAATATTTAACCAATCTGCCCCTCCGTTAGTACCTTCTGTATCAGAATAAAGAGACAAACGCTTGTTACACGATTTAATTATCGCTTCACTTGAAAAAGTCGCACCAGTAACAGCATTAATTTCTGTTGATAACACATCCTCACAAGTCATTCCTACAAATAAATCAAAAAAACCTTCTTCTTCGAGACTCTCTATCCATGATGGTGTCTCATTATGCTCAAGTAAATGAAGCTCCCGTATTTTATAATCTGGATTAAATACTATTGCAAATGGGATACAGCCTCCAAATCCTTCGAATTCTTCACAATAAGGCATTGTCAACAAAACATAACAATCTAGCTTGTTATCTGAATTGTATAAATAATAACAATCTGTTACAGAATCGTGTTCGTAATACGAAAAATCTTCAACTAATTCAGGAAAGAAAGCTGTTTGTTCAGTAAGAATAACCGGTTGATTCTTTGCACTATTCTCATCATCAAAAAGTTCAATATTAAACACCTTCCCTGATGTCAAAATTATTGCTGTTAATCCAGCTAACAATAAGAAAACTTTCAATAATTTATTAGTATTTACCATTTGACTAACATTTTAAATTATAAAAATACAAGGCTTTTTATGTAACTCAGGTGTGTTACTTTTCCAATCTTTGATTCGCATAGTTTTTATAAACTCATCTTCACAACTGACATTCACAGCAACACAAAGATAAGAATTTGAGTTTAAATTGGATAAAATATCCTGAAATAATTTATTATTTCGATAAGGCGTATCCATGAATATTTGAGACTGTTTATCTTTATATACTTTTTGCTCTAATTCTTTTAATTTTCTAATTCGCATGTTCTGCTCTACTGGCAAATAACCGTTAAATGCAAAGTTCTGTCCATTTAAACCAGATGCCATAAGAGCCATAAAAATTGAAGAAGGTCCTGCAATTGGGACTACTTTCACATTTCGTTTATGAGCCATTTCGACAATAACATTACCAGGATCCGCAACACAAGGCAAGCCAGCCTCGCTAATCAAACCAATATCATGACCTTTAACAGCAGCATTCAAATAAGTTGAAATTTCTTCCTGAGTAGTATGCTTATTTAATACATAAAATTCAAGCTCATCAATTACAATATTCTTACTTAACTTTCTTAAATACCGTCTTGCATTTCTGACATCTTCAACTATATAATATTTAAGAGACTCAACTATTTTAGGTAATACAGCTGGTAAAACCATTTCTGGTTCAACGTCACCAATAAGATTTGGAATAAGATATAATTTGCTCTGCGAAATTTTCATATTGTTTGATATTTCTGCAAAACTAAACAATTTGATAATGAAATTATAATTTTCGCTCATTTTACCTCTATCGTAGATTCAAGTTCCAAATGCATTTTTTATGCAATCAATTCGTAAAAGACTTTCACAGGCATTTCAAAGTTTAAATTTTTTCTAGGTCTTCTGTTAATTTTATATTGTACAAATTTAATATAATCCGGTTCAAAATCATCAAAACAAGATTTTTTAGGTATATATTGTCTAATTATTTTATTTGAATATTCACTTAGTCCTCTTTCCCAGGAAGCATAGGGATGAGCGAAGTAAAATTTACAATCGAGTTTTTTTGCTATCAATTTATGCATTGCAAACTCACTACCATTATCACTGGTAATAGATAACACATTGGTTTTATATGGAAGTAACATATCAATAACAATTTTAGCCAGTTCGTATGCATTTTTACCAAAAGGGAGTTTTCTAATCATAATCATAGCAGTTTGTCTTTCAACAATTGTAACCATTGCTCCTTTGTTGTCTTTACCAACGATTAAATCTATTTCCCAATCACCAAAACGCATCTTATTATTTATTACATCTGGACGCTCATCAATTGAAACTTTGTCTTTTATATTTTGATGTTTACCACCTCCTACAGGTCGTTTTCTATGCTTCAGTTGATGTCTCAATTGTTTATAGAGAACTCCTCCATGAGCCTTGTCCTCTCTTATATACTGATAAATGCGTTCAACACTAACCATTTCGATATTGTTTTTATCGCAATATCCTTTTATTTGCTCTGGGGACCACTGTTCTTCAAGTAATTTTTCATCAATAAAACGTTTTATGTTGACATCAAATTTTCTATTGCTCACAAATCGATCTTTGCGTTCACATGCAAGTTCTTGTGCATAATCAGGATTGTATTTTCCTGTTTTTGTACTATTGCGCTTTAATTCTCTGCGAATAGTTGTTTCATGTACAGATAATTGTACTGCTATAAATTTTATTTTCTTCCCACTTTCTAAATAGGCTTTAATGGCGTACCTTTGTTCTAGTTTTAAATGCTTCATAAATTGCTTTTTAGTCGAAGACAAATATGAGTATTTAAACTTTAGAGAGGAAATTCTTTGTGAATTTTCTCTCTTCCCTTCATTTCGCTACGCTACATTTCGGGAAGAGAGAAAAAAAGTGCATTTACTAATTGAACTTAAGTATTTGCTATCATAATTGATGATTTTTTAACATAATTGGTGTATTTTTAACAAAAATTTCAAAGTGGAAGCAATAATTTTAGGGTCCGGAACTTCTCAAGGCGTACCAGTAATTGGGTGCACTTGTAAAATTTGTCAGTCAGATAATGAGAAAGACAAACGATTACGATCATCATTACTGTTGAAAACTGGAGAATTAAATATTTTAATTGATGCTGGCCCTGATTTCAGACAACAAATGCTTAGAGAAAAAATTGATAAGCTTGATGCAATTGTTTTTACTCATGAACACAGAGACCATATTGGCGGTCTTGACGATGTAAGAGCTTTTAATTTCAGGACACATGAACCCATGCAAGTTTATGCTGAAAAACGTGTGGAAGACTTTATCAGAAAAGAATATTCGTATGCTTTTACAAATACGAGTTACCCAGGAATCCCAAAACTTAATTTTAATACAATAAATGAAAATCCTTTTCAAATTAGTAATATTAAAATTACTCCAATAAGAGCAATGCACAGCAAACTACCTGTTCTTGGATTTCGAATTGGTGACCTGACATATTTAACTGACTTAAATTCAATATCTGATAAAGAATTAAAAAAAATAATAGGATCTGAAACTCTTATTATCGATGCACTCAGAACAAAACCACACACATCACACTTCTGCCTTGACGAAGCCTTGCAAGTAATAAAACAATGTAATCCAGAAAAAGCATATCTAACACACATTAGTCATTATTTAGGTTTGCATAATGAAATGAACACACAGCTACCAGAAAACATTAAACTTGCATATGACGGCATGAAACTAACTTTCAATTTATAAATATAAATAATTTCAGAATATTTTGTTAAAATCAGGCTCTATTAGCACTTTTGAGAGTAATCATTAAAGCTTTTTTATTATCTTGCTCAAGATTTTAAAACTAATTTATGCAACTCGTTTTTTTAACAATATTTCTAATATTTTTCCCCTATGTTATTATGCGTTTATGCGAGAGAATTTCAATTCTCAACAAAATTGGACCAGTAATAATCTGTTTTATCTTTGGTTTATTTCTTAGTTTTAGTGGTATCTTACCAGACAATGCAATAGAAACACAGGACTTAATAATGAGCTTAAGTGTTGTGGTTGCTTTACCAATGTTACTATTTAGTTCCAATATTAAGACTTGGAAATCCCTAGCTGGAAAAACAAGTTTATCTTTTATACTGGGAATGATAAGCTTAATCATTATTGTTGCTGTTGGTTACACTCTTTGGAATGATAAGATTGATAATGCTGATAAAATCGGTGGTATGATGATAGGTCTATACACTGGTGGCACTCCTAACCTTGCTGCTTTAAAAACTGCTCTAAATGTTACCCCTGAGACATATTTATTAATTACTACCTATGACTTAGCATATGGAGTTGTATTTTTATTATCAATAATGACTTTTGGAAAATTCTTGCTTAAATTTGTTTTACCTATATATAAATCACAAAAACTCAAATCAACAAGTTTTAATCTTTCTACTGAAACGTTTAAAGACACAAACCCATTTAAGAAAGGAAAATCTAAACAACTCATATTTGTATTTATCCTATCTCTAATGATTGGCGGAATAAGCTTAGGCTTATCGATATTATTCACAGGAGAAGTTAACATGCTAATTTTGATTCTATCATTAACTAGCTTAAGTTTATTAAGTGGTTTAAACCGTAAAGTCAAAAAAGCTGAATCTGCCTTTAACTTCGGGATGTATTTCATTTTGATATTCAGTTTGACATTGGCCTCAATGGTTCAACCATCAATATTACAGAATATTTCCTACGAATTATTTTACTTTATAGGATTTACAATTTTTGGAACTTTATTCTTACATATTATCTTGTCGGCAATATTTAGAATTGACCGTGATACAACTATTGTAACTTCAACGGCCTTAGTTTGTTCACCTCCATTTGTCCCTATGATTGCCAACTCTGTAAAAAACAAAGAAATAATATTACCTGGTATCACTATTGGCATTATTGGATATGCTGTTGGTAATTATCTGGGCGTTTTAATGGCATGGTTTTTAGAAAACTATTTATAAATTTGCAAAAAAATAAAAATAACAATTATGAAGAAAAATCTATTTATTATCAGTTTAGCTGCATTCGTCCTAATGGGTTTGAATATTAGCGCTCAAGAAGAAACTGAAAAAGAAAAGGAAGACGTGTATCAATTCACAACGGTAAATGACATTCCTGTAACATCTGTTAAAGACCAATACAGAGCAGGCACATGCTGGAGTTATAGTGGTATTGCTTTTGTTGAGGCAGAATTAATGCGCTTAGGTAAAGGCGAATATGATTTAGCCGATTTATTTATTGTTAGAAAAGCATACGAAGATAAAGCAGAAAAATATGTAAGAATGCATGGACACACTAACTTTGGTGGCGGGGGTGCATTTCATGATGTATTTCATGTAATTAATGAGTATGGTATTGTTCCAGAAGAAGCATACAAAGGATTAGAATATGGTGAAGACAATCACGTTCATGGTGAACTTGATAACATATTAAAAGCTTATGTTGATGCTGTTTTAGAAAACAAAAACAAAAAACTATCTACTGCTTGGTTCGAAGGATACAAAGGTATTTTAGATGCTTATTTAGGCGAATGCCCAAAAGAATTCACATATAACGATAAAAAATACACACCTAAAAGTTTTGCTGAAGAGATTGAGTTTGATAAAGACAATTACATCAATATCACTTCTTATACTCACCATCCTTTTTACAAACCATTTATTCTTGAGATTCCAGACAACTGGTTATGGGGAGAAGCTTACAACTTACCATTAGAAGATATGATTGCTGTTCTTGACAACGCAATTGAAAATGGATATACAGCTGCTTGGGGCGCTGATGTAAGCGAAAAAGGCTTTAAATGGACAAAAGGTGTTGCTATTGTCCCTTCAGAAGACAGAGCTGATCTTGACGGACTAGAAAGAGCTAAGTGGGAAAAATTATCGAAAAAAGAAAAACAAGCTCAACTTTACAGCTTCGAAACACCTGTTTCTGAAAAAGAAATTAATCAAGAAATGAGACAACTTGCATTTGATAACTATCAAACAACTGACGATCACGGAATGCTTATTACTGGAATTTCTAAAGATCAAAACGGAACTGTATATTATAAAGTTAAAAACTCATGGAATACTAAAAATATTTACGAAGGTTATTTCTATGCTTCTCAAAGTTTTGTTGAGTATAAAACTATGAATATTGTTGTTCATAAAGATGCTCTTCCAAAAGATATCAAAAAGAAACTTAATATTAAATAATATTCTGTTACCTTATACTTTATGTAAAAAGCCACTTTTATAGTGGCTTTTTTTGTATAATGTTCATAAATAATATCCCATTTTTTATGATTTTAGTGCAATTACTATTAAATTTGTTCAAAATGTCAGATTATGAAAGCACTTATAATATACGCAAACTATAGAGAAAATAGTTTTACTGGAGCACTTAGAGACAACTTAGCTGAAAATTTTCACAACAATGGACACGAAGTTGTTATCAGAGACTTATACGACATTAAATTTAATCCTGTATTAACGAAAAAGGATCTTGAATCAATCGAAAAGGAGATTTTCCCAATTGATATTATGAACGAACAGAAATTTATTCAATGGGCAGATATTATTTGTTTTGTTTATCCAATTTGGTGGTCTGGAATGCCAGCTATTCTTAAAGGATATATCGAACGCATTTTAGTTCAGGGCTACGCTTTTGAATTCAAAGACGATAAAGCAATTCCAAAGTTAGAAGGAAAAAAAGTTGTTATTATTAACTCTACAAGTGCAAAAAATGTATTAAAAGACAAAATGGGTATCGATGCACTAAACACATTAACTCATGATTGCATCTTTGGATTCTGTGGCATGGAAGTAATTGAGCACAAATACTTTGAAGCTGTCTCAAGAGACAATCAAAAACAAATTAACAAGATTTTTGCTGAGATAAAAGAAATAGCAACAAGAGTACTATAATATTTAGCTAATTCATTTCATTTCTTCTCCTGTCAAATAAACATTAACATGTTAATAAATAGAAGCACACTAAGTACTCGACAGATTCATTATTTACGATTTTTGCAATATGAAAGACAAGCTCAATATTTTATGGAAATTCATATTAGCAATTATTCGCAATAAGTACCTTGTAGTTATTGTTGGATTTGTTGTTTGGGTTTGTTTTTTTGACACTTATAGTTTAATTGACAGATATAAAAACTTAAGGAAACTTAATGATCTAAAAAAAGAAGCTATTTTTTTCGAAGATGAAATTATTATCTACAAGACCCAATACGAAGAGTTATTTTCAAATAAGAATGATTTAGAAAAATTTGCTCGTGAACAATATCAAATGAAGGAATCAAACGAAGATTTATTTATTATAATAACTGAATAAATATCAGATGTTAATTCATTTCTGGATCAACAGGAAAGTTTTTCCAGATTTTATAACGATTACCAACAAACTGTAAAGACTCTGACCACATTTTGGTAGTATCTGTAAATAAAAACTCACTATTACAATCTGTTACAAGCCACGAATTAAATGTAATTTCTTCATCAAGCTGACCAGGTCCCCAACCTGCACTCCCAAGGAAAAATTTAATATTTGATTTATTTAGCTTCCCAATTTCACATAATAGCTTTATTTCTTCGATATCTCCACCAAAATACAAACCATTTGCGATAGGTTCTGCTTCTTTTATCTCTCCTAATGTATGAATATAAAACAACACATCTGGTTCAACAGGTCCTCCTACGTACAAATCAAAATCAGAACCATCAAAACCTTCAAGAACTTCGTTTAATTTTACATCTAACGGATTATTTAACACCAATCCCATAAAGGTATCAGAAGTTTCGTCTATTAAATAAACGACAGACCTTTTAAAGAACTCATCATTAAGCATAGGCTCTGATATCAGGATCTTACCCATAGTTGGCTTAACGTTATTAGAAATTATTTTAAGTATATCTAAATCAAATCTCATGTAACAAAATTATCAAAAAAATCAATAGCTCCAGAAATGCAAATATCATTTTATTTAGCATTCATATGATTTTTATGCATTTTTACCATTTATCCTGTTAAGAATATCTAATTTTCGTAAAATCTGCTATTTTTTTTATAAAATTATGCTTTACTTTGTAACAGAAAATCAAATGAGAATTTGATTTATCTTTTCTCTTTTTCATGGTTGATTGGGGTTAGTACAAAGGGCTTGAGACACTAAATCTCGAGCCCTTTATTTTTATTAACTAATTGAGAACTAAAAAATTAACATTTCTTTAAGATTTGATTATGAAATACCAAACAAATGTCATACTTCAATCAGCAAATTAACTTTACTTTTGCATCAAGAGTTTTTATCAAAGTGATTTGATAAAAGTTTTCTCTTTTTCATGGTTGATTGGGGTTAGTATTAGAGCTCGGGTTCCAAAACCCGGGCTCTTTTCATTTTTATACATATTAATAAATTCCGCAATATAGAATTTGTATTTTTTTCATTATCAATTAAATAGGTAATGTCGTGCCACTATACTCTCATATTTCATTTATTTGATATTGCAATATTTAGTATGATTTCAAGTACTATTCATGTTACATTTGAAACAACTTGTATACTATTAAAACTATTCATGCAACATTTCATACTATTGATGAGTTATATTTATGTAAAGTAATTAAATTTACTTTCTCTTTTTCATGGTTGATTAGGGTTAATATGAGCCGAAGTTCCCAGCTTCGGCTCTTTTTTTACATACGTCTAGATAAACATATTAACCTGAAAACAAACATTTTTCTTGCAGTTCTATTATTACTTATGACTGCAACTTGTTCACACACACACCAATTCCAGAAGAGCTGAAATTTTCACAGTCCTTCAAGACATAATAATTAAACTATTTCTTCCCTTTATAAATAGCAGGGGCTCCATTTATTAACCAATCTGGATTTCCTGCATCCATTAAGTAAAAATCAAAGAAATCTGTCATACGATTGCTTAAATCTTTACAATTTGCGCGTCCTTTAAGATTATGTTCTTCTCCGTTATAATTTAGTAACCAAGCTGGTTTTCCTAATCTTTTCATAGCTACAAACAACTCTACACCTTGAGTAAATGGAACTGCTCCATCTCCATCATTATGCATAATCAAAAGTGGAGTATTTATTCTATCTGCATAAAAAACTGGGGAGTTTTCAATATACTCAGGAAGAGATTCCCAAAGAGTTCCTCCTATCCTGCTCTGACCTTCTTCATATTGCATCATTCGACTTTGACCACTGCCATATCTTATTCCGCCATAAGCACTAGTCATATTGCTAACAGGAGCTCCTGCCATAGCACATGCATATAGGTCAGTTTGAGTAACCAAATAAGCAACCTGATATCCGCCCCAAGATTGACCTTGAATTCCAATTTTATCTTTATCAATAAAGCCCTTTTCAATTAAGGAATATGTTCCACTTACAATTGAGTTGTATGCATCTTTACCTGGCTGTCCGGTAAGATAGTGAATATCTGGAATAAAAACTACGTATCCTTTACTTGTAAACAAAGGAAAATTAATTACAGAACGACTTGGTTTTGGAGTATAATGATAATGTAATCCATCAGAGTACTTTTCATAAAAATATACCACCATTGGATACTTCACATTTGGATCAAAGTTATCTGGTTTATATAGTAATCCACTAACTGTATCTCCATTAAAATCTGTCCACTCATACATTTCTGCAGTTCCCCATAAATAATCTTCTTGCTGTGTATTTACCGCAGAGATTTTTTTAGCATTATTCCAATTTTGATTATTATTAACCACATAAACATCAGGATATGTATTATAATCGGATTTACGATAAACATACTGTTCTTCATCATCAGCTTTTGCGACCCCACTAATACTATAAGAAATCTCAATCAACAAATCAAGTTCTCCTGTTTTAATATCCATAAAATACAAGGACTCATCTTTGGTTCTTTTATTAAATCCTTTAACTAAGACATTCTTATTATCATCGATATAAAATGCATCATTATCAGTCTTTACATATCGTAAAACTATTTCATTTTTACGACCAAACTCATTTGTTAGATTTCGGGCAGAGCCTCCTTTACCACATGTTAGTAACCACATGTCGTACTTATCGTATACAATAACTCCTCTATCATTTTTTAGCCAACCTGCAATTCCCCAATGTGATGGTAGAGCAGGGATTTCAGATTCATCATTATAGAATTTAGCATCAACTTCTTCTGTCATTGGATAAGATAGTTTTTGTAAAACATCATAAATGTACCAGATAGAGTCTTGCTTGCTATAAAGTGTCGCAAATTTACCTCCCGGAGCCAATGATACAGAACCATTAAAGTCTTTTGCTAGTTTTGTTTTCTTCCCAGAATTAACATTTACAATAAAATAATCTCTAAAAGTATCCATACTCCATTGAATTCGTTCCTGATATGGGATATTTGTATATCCCAGAACAACATCATACTGAACAGCACGAGTTTTTAAAGATACTTTGTCCATTATGCTATCAGCAATTTGATGTGCTTTCTGATTATCAATATCATAAACAGCTGCAAAACTTTTCTTTTTATCATCATCAAGACTTTTTAATTGATGGGACATAATTCTACCATCATTCCAGCTCCAAATATCTACATGCGCAATTTCATCTGCTGGAATAGAATCTTTTTTAACTTCTTCAATATCAAATGTTGTCCCAAAATACAAGTTCGATTCATCTTCAGAAAACCTAAGTGAAGCTTCTTTAGAGATTTTCCAATCTTTGTTTAGTCCAATAACATCCTGAGATCTTAAAGTTGCGATTTTCCCTTCTCCAGCTTCAAAAAGCATTATTTGCCACAGTTTATTTTCGGCAGTATCCTGAGAATAATAAAATGCAAAACGTCTACCATATTTATCTATTGATAATTTACTGATATATGCTGCCTCATTTATCAATGTTTTTGACTCAAATGTTTTTGTATTAACAATATGAAGAGAAACTGTATCAATACTATCCTTAATTTCGCTTTTATAAACTAATAGTTTTCCATTCTCAGACAAAACATATTCACTAACATTCTCATATTCAACAAATTCGTCTGACACAAGATTTAACAACACAAGTTTAGTACCTTCTAATTCCTTTTTCTCTGCTTTTAAAGTATCTTTTTGTTCTTCATTATTTATCAGACTATCCAATTCTAAAACTTTAAGCTCCTTTTCATGAAGAAAACATACAATATCATTTTCTTCATGTGCAATCTTATACGATTTTACTCTAGGATAAGATTTTATATTTTTATTCTTTAGTGAATAAATAAACAAACTATCTTTTGGATAATTTTCTTCTTTTTCTTTTTGTATTTTTAAATTTCTGATAATATCTGCTTGAACTTCAACTTTAAAAACAACAAAATCCCCACTTGCACTAAACAACTGACTTACACCTCTTTCAAAGCGTGCAATTTCATTACCCAACTTATTCTCTACCAAAACTAAACTCCCATCTCCTTTTTGTGGGTTTACCTGATAAGCAGAGTATTCTCCATTATCACTAATTTTAAAAGAACTTAAATTTTCCCATGAATCATAAACATCATGGTTAAGCTGCTTTTTTTGTGAGTAAGCCATTGAGACCAATAAGGTTAATATAAAGACTAAAATTATATTTTTCATAAAAATTTATTTTACACAAAGAAAGTAAATAATCTATTGAGATAAAAGGCTTTAGATGTTAAAAACAGTTAATACTAGTCACATAATCAGACATCTAGTTCAAGATAAATAACAATCATAAAAATAATTCGTTAAATAAAAAACACAATAACATTTACTTTAATGAAAAAAATCATAATTTGCCTTAGCCTTATAATTTTCTTTACTAGCACTATATTATCTCAAGAATTTCTAAAAATTAACATGGATAATATCGAAGAAAAAATGAATGATAGTTTGTCATATCTTTATTATCCTGTTTTACTAGAAAAATTTCAAAATTTTGATAACAACCTTACTCAAGAGGATTTTTTACACATATATTATGGTTATGTTTTCACAGAAATGTACAATCCTTATGGAGTCCATGAAAAGCAAGATAAATTCTTCGAATTATATTACGCTAAAGAGTATAAAGAAGCAATCTCACTTGGACAAGAAATTCTGGAATCTGATCCAGTAAATACAAAAATAATTTTCAAAATGCTTGTTTGCTATCACCAATTAGGAAACTCAGAAATGTCGGGAAAATACGCAATGCAATATTATGGACTACTTCAAATCATTTACTATAGCGGAGACGGCAAAAGTCAGGAAACAGCATTTAAAGTAATAAATGTTTCTGATGAGTATGAAATCCTAAGTGAGTTGGGACTTGAATCTACTGGGCAAGCTCTTATTGGCAATTGCGACAGATTAAGTATCGAAACAAAAAATCAGGAAGTAGAAGATGGTCAAGAAAAAATTAAAGAGCTGTATTTTGATGTTAGTCTGCCATTTAATTATCTGAACAAACAATTTAAGATGGAATAATTTAACTTCAATTCCAAATTCCAAATTCCCAATTCCCAATTCCGAATTCCGAATTCCGAATTCCCAATTTTATAAATGAGTATTTGACAATTATATTTTATAAAAATTTATCTTTGTCAAAAAAAATACTTGACCATAAACGAAACATACCTGTTTGAACAAATAAAATCGGGCGACAAGTCTGCTTTTGATAAGGCATTTCGTTTATATTATCAGGATTTATGTCGCTTTGGAATGTTTATGTCTTGTTCTTCTGAAGATTCCGAAGAGTTAGTACAAGACTTATTCTTCAAAATTTGGCAAAACAGAAAATCTATCACCATTAATTCTTCATTAAAATCGTATCTTTTTTCAGCGATACGAAATAGTATTGCAAACAAGTTTAAGCACGAAAGAATTAAACAGCAATACATTCAATCATCATATAATGAAGATTATGCTCCAGACTCATCTGAGATTTTGGAAAACGATGAAAAAGGGGAAAGAATAAATGCAGTGATAAATCAATTGCCTGAGAAAAGACGAAAAATATTTATTTTAAGTAAAATTGAAGGATATAAATACAAAGAAATAGCCGAAAAACTTGAAATATCAGTGAAAACTGTCGAAAATCAGATGGGTGAAGCATTAAAATTTTTACGAGAGAATCTTGTAAGCAATGAATTAATTATTTTGATAATATTTTCGGCATATTTATTAAAATATCAATTCCTTATAGGGGTTTTTAATAACTTAATTGTCTAATTATTAAAGTGTACGAAAAAAAGAACATACCAGACTTTGAATTACTTGCAAAATATTTTGCCGGTGAAGCCAGTGAATATGAAATTCAGAAGATTCAGAACTGGATTGCAGATGGCAATTTAGATGAATTTAACCGAATTAAAGCTAGCTGGTATGCAACAGATATTTCTTATTCAAAATTTGACACAGAAGCCGCATTACAAAAAGTTAATAACAAAATAGGTTCTTCAAAACGACAAAAGAGAATCAGATTATATACCTCTATTGCAGCTGCTATTGTATTATTAATTACTATACCTTTAATAATTCTTGAATACGGAAAACGTGACATACAATCAGAAATGATTAGTTATGCAACAACTGACACTCTTTCTGTAATTGAACTTAATGATGGATCAAAATTAACCCTAAACTCTGATAGTAAAATTGAATATAACAAAGACTTCGAAAACGACAGAGCTATTCAACTTCAAGGTGAAGCATATTTTGAAGTTCAACATATTGACAATAATAATCAATTTGAAGTAAATGCTAAAAATGTAAAAATCACAGTAGTTGGAACCAAATTTAACGTAAAAGCAATAGAAGAGTCAAACACTATCGAAGTAAGTGTTACAGAAGGAATTGTCATTGTAAAGGATAATAATACTAATATCGAAAACAGATTAACTTCTGGACATAAAATAATTATTAATACAGAAACAGAAGAATTTGTTTTAGATAGTACTTGTACTGCAAATGACATATATTGGATTAGTAAAAAAATTGTTTTTGAAAATTCCAGCATCACCGAAATTGCATCAACCCTTTCAAAAGTTTATGGTATAGATGTTGAATCAAGAATTGAAAATACTGATAGCATTAGGATCAGTACTGGTTTTGAAAATAAAACTCTTGATGAAGTACTTAGAATACTTGAATTAACTTTAGATATTAAAATCACTAAAGAAAAAGATAAAATAATAATTGATGGTGCAAATTAGAAAATATGTATACATACTTATTTTCCTTTTTTCTGGTTTAATCTTATCTGCTCAAAGCATTACTCCCGAAACAAAACTAAGTATCTGCGAAGGTTATTTAAGTCCTGAGCAAGCATTATCATTTATTGAAAAACAAGAAAACATCAAATTCTCATACAATCCCAAAAGTTTTAATATTAAAAATGAGATTTATTTATGTAAACGAAATAAGAGTTTACAAGAAATTGTATCATATATTTTAGGTAAAAACACAAATCTCATTATTGAAGGTAAATATGTAATTATCAAACCAGCAAAAGCACCAGAAGAAACTAAAAATAAGACTTTTAGAATAAATGGAATTATCGAAAATGGGATTAATGGCGTACCTTTAGACAGCGCAACAATTGAAACAAGTGGGTACATATTTTACTCTAACGAAACCGGATTCTTTAGTTTCAAAGTTAATCAAGCTCAAGACAGCATTACATTATTTATCAATAAGGATAATTATATAGGACACAAATTAACCGTTCCTGCACAAAACAACAATATCAAAGTTCGATTATATCAAACAGAAGGAATGGATTATACCTATATGCCATCCTCTGCAAAAGGAAAAAATTCTACAATTGAAAATTTTTGGCTTACAAATATCGTAGTTGACGAAGATCAAAAGAATTTAAGTCAAAGTCGTCGTGTTTTAATTGATCGGGAAATGCAATTTTCGGTTGTTCCCGGACTTGGGACATTCAATCAGGAAAGCGGATTGTACAGATACAAACGCTCATACAACATCCTGGCAGGATATGTTGGAGAAGTCTATGGTCACGAACTAGGTCTAGGAGTAAATATTATCAGATACGACATGAACGGAGTTCAAGCATCTGGAATAGCAAATATTGTAGGCGGAGAAGTATCTGGGTTTCAATTAAGTAGCGGAGCGAATGTTTGTATTGGAAATTGTAAAGGAGTTCAACTTTCAGGAGTTGCAAATACAACTTGGGGTAACTTTAAAGGTGTGCAAGTCTCTAGTAGTGTTAACTTAATTAAATCTAAACACAGAGGCTTACAATTAGCTCCTGTAAACATTGTAATAGACAGCTTACTTGGATATCAGGTTGGAGCTGTTAATATTGTTAGTTCACCAGCATCAAAACCACAGTTAAGTGCTTTAATGAATTATTGTTCTGAAAACAAAAAATTACAATATTCCACAGGGCTAAACATCAATAAAACAAACAATGCTCCTCAATTAGGACTAATAAATGTTAGTAAAACACAAAACTCTTTACAATTGGGGATAATTAACTTTGCTGACACTGTATCAAGAACAACAATTGGTGTTTTGAGCTTTGTAAATAAAGGATTTACTCATTTAGATTACTCATTAAATTCTGATTTATTCAGTAATGTTAGGTTTAAAACCGGCACATCTGATTTTTATAATATAATTAATGTGGGTTTAAGACCAGATAAAGAGGCAGATTTTATTCTTGGATATGGATTTGGATCTTATCTAAGATTATGGAAAATGTTTGGATTAAATTATGATTTGACAGTTTCTCAAGTCTTTGAAAATGGAGTTTTTAATCAAAACATCAACTTTCTAAGTCAACTAAATATAAATTTAAACTTCTCTATTGCTAAAAGATTTACCGCTTATGTTGGAGGAAATATCAATATGATAAATACAAACAATCTAGCAAATGATGCCTCAACATTCATAAGCACAATACCACAAGGAAACATCCTCTTTGAAGAACAATATCAAAAACAAAGAGCTTATATTTGGCCAGGGTTTCAAATTGGTGTAAGAATATAGCAGATAAAAATTGTAAAAAATACTCCATAAACAACATGCAGATAGCAATACTCGCTTTTGACAATTCATAACGTAATCGTTAGAGAACCATTTACAGCGAACGCAGGTTATTACATAAGCAATAATTAAATCTTTAACTCCAGGCACTTTATGAATTTTTTAACTTTTTTTCACACCTTCACTAGGGGTATTTTTTTTCATAGTTGTCATATAGATGTAAACAAAAGAATATTAACATTAAAACTATATGAAATGAAAACAAAGATTTTAATTATTGCAGGAATTACAGCTTTATTATTTTCCACTAGTACTTTTGCACAAGAAGATGAAGAGAATAATGCATCCAGATGGTTAGGAAACGATGAAAATCAAGTTGAGACACTTTTTAACAAAGATCAAAATTTTACTCATGGCGGATATGCTGGGCTTGAATTTGGATATACTGAAGTTTCAGGAAGACCAGCTCTTCTAAGTGGTTTTAGCGCAGCTTGGGTAATAGATCACACTCTTGAACTAGGTATAGTTGGAAAAGGATATGCAACAAACCCACTTCCAGATTTATATTTAGAAAACGAAAGTTACATGTATACAGGTGGTTATGGTGGTCTCCACATTGCTGCAAATGTTTTTGGAGAAAAGCCTATAAACGTATCATTCCCACTTACAGTAGGTGCCGGTAGCATCTCTTACATCAAAACTCAAAAATATAATTATTACGACGATTACTCCCCCGAAAGTCATTATGCATACTTTGTTGTCGAACCTGGTGTAGAACTACAGCTAAACATGACCCGATTTTTCAGAATTTCGGCAGGAGTAAGCTACAGATACACATCTGACATTTATCTTATTTACTCAAGTATAGACGCACAAGCAATCGAGAGTCCATCAATTATGCGTGGGCTAAATGCAGGTATTAAACTTAAATTCGGTAAATTCTAAAACAATTCAGTTATAAACAAATTAATAATAATAGATATGAAAATAATAATAATAGTTATTTCGGCATTAGTGAGTTTGGTCGCATTTTTAAGTGCATGCAGTTATGATCATGGAAGTATTAGAGGCTATGGTCCAGTAATTGATTCGGATGTAAACATTGAATACGTAACAGGTATTGAAATAGATGGGTCTATGGATGTTGAAATTATTCCATCTGACACTTTTAGAGTTGTAATAGTTGCTCAGGAAAACATTGCGAAACTTGTTATGATTGAACCTTTTGGCAATGTTGCGAAAATAAGTTATAAACCTCGAGTAAATGTAATCCCAACAGATGTTGCAAAAGTTGTATTTTACATGCCTGAACTTACTTCTGTAGACATCGATGGTTCTGGAGATGTTTATATTTTCGACGAATATGAATTTGATGACAGAATGAGTCTTACTATAGATGGATCGGGTGATATTACAATAGAAAGCATTATTTGTGATCACCTCGAAACAACAATTAACGGTTCTGGTGATATTGAAGCTGGTATTGTAGCAAATCTTATTGAGACCGTAGTCAGAGGATCTGGAGATATTGAGTATTTCGGGACTTCTGCAACTCACACTATAATGGTTTCAGGATCTGGTGATACTGATGCATTTGATTTACACACATTAGAAACATATATTGATATCTCTGGTAGTGGCAATGCTTTAGTATGGGCAGAAGAACTTCTAGATATTTATATATCAGGGAGTGGTGATGTAACCTATAAAGGGAATCCACAATTAGTTTTTGATATTCCTGGTTCAGGAAACGTAAATGCCTGGAAATAATTAAAGAATAATGAAAGATATTCAAGCCTGAAGTTTTAAGAAACTTCGGGCTTTGTTTTTTTATTTACCTTAAATGAAAAGTAAGTTTGCATAAAATAACTGTACACTACAACCAATAATGTTGTCAAAATTTTAGAAAAAGTAGCCCAAAAGTCGCATACTTCAACAAAGAATTTAAGCAAAACATAATTAAGGAGAATAGCTCCAATTACAGTTAAACCATATCTAAAAAGCTGTTTCCGTCCTCTTAAAGGAGACTGAGTAAAAGTAACATATTTTGCTAATAAAAAACCAGTAGAAAATGTTATTGGAAAAACTACAAGAAATGCAGCAATGTGAGGTGTTATAGCATAAAACCCTAAATCAAAAACTTGCTTCTGAAATACATAATTATAAAACACAAAATACAAGAAAATATCCAGAACTGTATTCATCCCCCCAGTAAATCCATATCGAAAAGTTACTAAAGGAATATAACGACTAAATGGCTGATAAAACCAGTCTGCTACTCCAATAATTATCTTTCGGCATAATGAAAACAGTTTACGCATAAAAAATTTTTGTGCAAATATAAAGTTTTTACAGATTTTATCAAGCAATATTATTCTTCATACAGGAAATTACCAGTTTTAACTCATTATAAGTGTACTTTTTATTACTTTCCTGCATTAAAAAACTTAATGACTCACTGCTCTTTTCCTCAATAAAACTTACAATTTCATCAAATCTGGATTTTTCAATAATTTCGTCAACAGAAAGTTCTCCAGAAATAACAAAATGACTTAAATGCCCAAAAACAGTAGACTCAACTAATTTTCTTTCTGCAGCAACCTCTTGAATACTCTTCTTTAGTTTGTATAATTCTAGACTAACGAGTTTTGTATCTGTCTTAACTTTCTTTTTGGGTTTCAATTCCTCTAATGCAGACTCATCTCTTTTAATTTCATTTATGTGGCAATACTGATCGATAATTTCAATTATTTCCTCACCAAACTGGCGCATTTTAACCTTTCCAAAACCTTTAATCTGTGCTAATTCCTTAAGATTTACAGGGAGCTTTTTAACCAATTCCTGCAATGTTTTGTTAGGAATAATCATATACTGAGGCACATCAGATTCTTCTGATACTGATTTCCGCCATGCATTAAGCTCTGTATACAAGTCTCTATTTGCTCCTTTGTAAGACGATGATGCGTATACCGTTTTCTTATTAAATACAGACTTAAAATCAACTTCAGTATCAGCGATTGTTCTTACATATTCTGTAGTAGAAAACCCTTCTAAAGCATTTGTAAGAGCATTTGATTTTAGTTGAAGTTCCAATTCAAATTTCTCCAGAACATCTGTTAGGTTTTTCTTTATCTCTTTATTATCTGAATCAAAATAAAAAGCGCTAAATCTCTTGACAAAAATTTCATCCAATTTATTCAAATAATACTTTGCTGCTTTATTAATACGCTGCTGCAAATCGTTACTATCCTCAGGGATATCACATTGATGGAAATAGTATTTGAGTTGATTCAGAAACTTATCATTTACATTTAGCACATCTTCAAAGAAAGGCTTAGTCATGTCATCAAAATCCTGAATATAATCTGACGAAAATGATGATGCATTTTCAGAGTAACGCTTTTTGACTGAAAAGAAGAACTTTTTGAGTTCATCAAAATTAAATAATTCTAATATTAATTGTTGCTGATATTCAATTTTTGCTTTCAATAACAATTCGTCATCAGGCTGATTCCTTTCAGAATGTTCATCAAACTCTGTGATAGTACTATCAGTTTTAATCGAATATGGGGATATTTTACTTAACAACACCAACCCCTCTAATGATTTACAACGACTTAAAGCAACATATACCTGTCCAAATGCAAACGCTTTGTTTACATCAATAATCGCTTTCTCAAAAGTTAATCCCTGACTTTTATGTACGGTAATTGCCCATGCTAACTTTAATGGATATTGAACAAAACTACCAACAACCTCCTCTTCTACTTCTTTTGTTTTATCATTAAACTTATATTTAACATTATCCCATTTCTCAGGTTTTACAGCTATTTCAGAATAATCTCCTTCACATTCAACATTAATAATATCGTCTTCGAAACTTACAATTGTTCCAATTTTGCCATTGTAATACAATTTATCAAAAGATGGATCATTTTTCACAAACATCACCTGAGATCCTGCTTTAAGCTTTAATATTTCCTCTGTAGGATACATAAACTCGGGGAAATCACCATGGACTTCTGACCTATACTTTCGTGTTCTGGATTTTAGATTTTCTAAACGTTTTTCGTTTATTTTATTTGCAATATTATTATGTGTTGTAAGAGTGATATAACCTTCTTCTGTATCTGCATCAAACTCAGGATTATATCTGGAATTTAGTATTTCAACCGATTTCTCTGATAATCGATTATCTCTAATCTCACCTAAAAGATCGATAAATATTCTATCATCCTGTCGATAAATATGTTTAAGCTCAATTGTTGTATAATCTGTTTTATTAAGTGCCAGACTACTAAAAAAATAAGATGTATTATAAATCCCTCGAACAAGACTCCACTCCTGTTCTTTAATAACAGGCGAAAGCTGATGTAAATCTCCAATCATCAATAATTGCACACCACCAAAGGGTTTATTACTATGCCGATAGCGTCTTAACACATCATCAATTGCATCAAGTAAATCAGATCTAACCATACTTATCTCATCGATAACCAACAAATCTAAACTTCTGATTATTTTAATCTTGTTACGGTTGAGCTTATGGACAAAACGTTGACTCTCCTCATTAGCTGATTTTGACAAATTAGCTCCAGGAACAAATGGAGAAAAAGGGAGTTGAAAGAACGAATGAATCGTTACTCCTCCAGCATTAATTGCAGCAACTCCAGTAGGTGCAACAACAACCATTCTTTTAGGAATACTTTTTCTGATATTATGCAAAAAAGTAGTCTTACCTGTTCCCGCCTTACCAGTTAGAAACAGGTTTTTATTAGTATGCTGTACAAATTCATAAGCTAATTGCAGTTGAGTATTATCCGAGTAATCCATTTAACAAAATTAATAATTTTATAAAAGCTTCCTTACTCAAAATACAAAAATTATATATTTTTTTCATCTGTCTTACAATTTGCACTTAATTTTCTTTAAAATATTTTCAACTAAACTTATATCAAACAATTTTCTTTCACTATATTTGCGACATAAGCAATGTTATATAACAACAAAACATTATTTTATGAAAAGGGCTAAACTATCTCATGTAGAATATATTATTTTTGCATTAATTCTTATAATAGGCATTGTACATATTAAGTTTACTTGGGATAAGATTATTAGAGAACGCGAAAAAAATGTAACCCTTTTAGCCCAATCAATAGTAGCTGTTCTACCTGTTAATTTAATTGACAGCTTAAATCTCAATATTGATGATACAGCTAAAATAGAATATAAGATTCTCAAAGAAAATTTAAATGACATCATTATGGTTAACAACAAGTCTCGTTTTGCCTATTTATATACAAAACGTAATGATAAAATTTACTTTTTTGTGGACTCTGAACCTCATGAATCAAAAGACTGCTCTCCTCCGGGGCAAGAATACACAGAAGCTGATGATAATTGCAATAAAGCATTTGACGAATCTACTGCTCTTGTTTCGTCAGTAACAGAAGACAGGTGGGGAAAGTGGATTAGTGTGTATGTTCCGATAACTGATCCAAACACTGGAAAAACGATCGCTGTATATGGAATGGACTTTAATGCAAACTCTTGGTTCTTATCTAATATGATGGAGTTATTAAAATCTATTTTCCTCGTAATATTAGTACTAACAGCCTCAGTTTCATTATTAATAATACGAGCAAAAAACAAAAAATTACAAAAAGAAATATCTGAGCGTTTCTTAGTAGAAAATGAAATAAGAGAAAGTGAAAGAAAATATCGAAGAATATCAAATAAAATGACAGATGTTGTCTGGCTAATGGATCTAAAAGGCAATAGCTTATTTGTATCTCCTTCTATTGAACATTTTACTGGTTACACAGAAGAAGAGTATCTCAAACAAACAATTCCAGAAAGATTTACACCAGATAGCATGAAGTCTGGTTTATCAATTCTAGAAAATGAAGTTAAATCCTATCTTGCAGATCCTGAAAATAAAGAAAGCCACAAAAGGGTTCTGGAAATGGAATATCTATGTAAAGATGGCACAACAAAATGGGGAGAGCTTATTGTATCACCATATCTAGACGAAAACAATAAATTAATTGGAATTCATGGAGTTACAAGAGACATTACTGACAAACGTAAAGCAAAACAGGATTTGATTATTGCAAAAGAAAAAGCAGAGGAAAGCGACAGATTAAAATCTGCTTTTTTATCAAACATGAGTCACGAAATCAGAACTCCCATGAATGGCATTTTAGGATTTGCCAGCTTACTTAAACGCCCAAATTTAACTGGTGAAAAACAACAAGAATTTATCAGATTAATTGAAAAAAGCGGATCAAGAATGTTAAACATAATAAACGACATTATTGATATTGCTAAAATCGAATCTGGCCAAATGACAATCTTTGAAGACAAAGTTAATCTTAACTCAATAATTAAAGATCTTTACTTATTTTTCAAACCTGAAATAGATATTAAAAACATTGATTTAAATTACTTTTGCGAATTCACAGACAATGATTCTTTAATAAAAACAGATAAAGAAAAGGTTTATGCAATATTAACTAATCTTGTAAAAAATGCTATTAAATTTACTAAGAAAGGAAAGATTAGTTTTGGATACAAAATTAATAAAGACCAACTCCTATTCTCTGTTTCTGATACTGGAAAAGGAATAGCTCGAGAACAAATAGAGTATGTTTTTAAAAGATTCCGACAAGGCAGTGAATCACATGCCAGAAATTATGAAGGAGCTGGTTTAGGTCTATCCATTTCGAAAGCATTTGTTGAGATGCTAGGAGGTAAAATATGGGTTGAAAGCACTTTAGACAAAGGTTCGACATTCTTTTTCACAATAAAACATAGTAAAATTGAAAATTTGTCTATTAATGGAGAATCTGAAAATCAAGAAATAACACAAAATAATAAAACTGATCATAAAATCCTTATTGTAGAGGACAATGAAGAGTCAGCATTATTTTTAAAGTTTGCTTTAGACACAATTTCTGATAATATTATTATTGCAAACTCTGGTAACGAAGGCATTAGACTTTTTAAAGAACAAAATCCAAAAATTATTTTCATGGACATGCAAATGCCTGATATCAGCGGATACGATGCTACAAGAGAAATTAGAACTCTTAACAATGATGTTATTATCATAGCACAAACAGCTTATGCTTTTTCTGACGATCGCAAAAAAACTATTGAATCTGGCTGTAACGACTATATCGCTAAACCTTATGTAGAAAGTGAAATTTTAGAATTGATTGAAAAGTATATTTAACCTCAATCCCATAAAGGATTTCTAGAGAACGTTATATTTACACCATTAAAAACTTTCTTGATAATGTAATCTCTTTCATCATCTTTTAGAATAATAAAAGGTGCTTTAAAGTTTTTGTAAGCAAGTATATTTTTAACATAATCATAAGTAAAATGCAATTCATCTAACAATTCAAATAAAGACAACCACAAGTAAACATTTGTTTTCAATTTTACAGGTAAAACAAAATTAATAACTATACCTAATTGCCTTACCAATACAAGAGAGTCTGCATATTCGTCATAAGACATTGTCGGTAAGTCTTCAGCATAACTATCAGACAACAACCATGATTTCATTTTATATTTATAATCAATACACTTTTCCAAATTGTAACTAGAAGTTATCATTCCTATAGAGTCAATATTAAAAACCAAAACATTCTTCAAGTCAACATCACAACAGCCATAGTCTTGTTCTATATAATAGTACACATCTTCATGATGACCAATATCTCCAACATAATGTTCAGCAGGAAATATACTATACCTTTCTATATCATCAGAACATAGAGTCTCCAATAGTTTTGCACATTCCTGTCTTTCATCCAAATTGTTAGTTTTAATTGCATAATTTAAGACCACATTAAAACTATTAGAATTTCTAACAATGTTCCAATTATCTTGATACTGAACAAATCCAGATTTTTTATCATTTCTATTTCCACATGATGTAAATAACAATACTGAAATAAGTAAATTAATAAATATTTTTTTCTCAATCTTCATAGTAGCAAACTAATGTTTTTATCAAATACTCTCTATCCATCTCTGAAACAACACGTCGTAAACACTATAATACTTTTCCCCTTTTGAATTAAAGCTTGAATATACCAACTCTTTTTTACTCAATGACTCCATGGCACGTATAACATTTGACGACCCACCCAAATCATGTTTTTTGATAAAATGTTTTGATGTAGGCTCAAATACTTCACGTTCAAAAGCAATTGCTTTTAATAAATACCATTGCTGCTTTGTGAGCATATCCCTATATGTGTAAAACAAATATTCCTGTTCCTTAAGCAACTTAACTGCCTCCTCCTTCCAAACTTTATCATCTACAATTTTCTTTGAATTCTGAAAAACTCTGCTACACAATAATTGAACATAATACGTATGAGTGTTTGTCCATGTTAAAATATCGTTTACAATTTCTTTAGAGACAATTTTTCGACGCTCAGCAAACTTTTCAATAATAAATTTACAATATTTCTTTTGATCTATTTTCTCTAAGTTTAATATCGTTGTACTTCTATAAAACGGACGTTTCGGATTAGAAAATAAATCATTCATTAAATGTTGCCGACTACCTGAAAATATAAAAACCACATTTTGCAAATATTGTATTTTTGTTCGTAGCCAACTGTCAATATTTGTTTCTGGATAACTTAGTATCTGCTGAAATTCGTCTATCGCAAACAATACTCGCTTATTTTGATTTTCAAGAATATCAAATAAAGTCTCTATATGTATCTTACTTTCATTTGGTTGCAAGTCAAAAGTCAAATTTGGTTCATTTGTCAATGCATCATATGATATTACAGGACGTAGAGATTTTATAACACCCCAAACCTTTTGTCCAAATCTGGATTTTTCTGGAACTACTTTAATTACTGCTGTTGCTAAATAACTTAACAAATCATTTAGGTTTTCAGTAGGCAATATGTCTGAATAAATACAAATCCAGTCTTTTGCCATTTTATGTTGTAGATGTTTTATCAATCCTGTTTTTCCAATACGCCTAATTGCTGTAATCGTTGTGGATTGACCAGCGTTTGCATTATTTATCAAACTCTTTATTTCATCTTCACGATCACAAAAATATTTCTTTCCATAATAACCAGATGTTGGAAATGGGGTTCGTACTATTTTCATTTTTTTACATTTTGCGTATTACATTTTGTGTGTTACATTTTGTGTGTTACATTTTGTGAGTTACTTTTTGTGAGTTACTTTTTGTGAGTTACTTTTTGCAAATCAATACCCAGAAAGACCAAAACAAAAAAACTAACACCTTACTTACCAACACCTTAATAAACACAAAGAATCAATCACAATATACAAATATAATAATAACAAACTATAAAAAGCAATTAATTGTAAACATTTTGACCAAATAATCAATTAATTAACTTAAAAGCATACAAAATATCAAAGATAATTGAGAACAAGTTTGCTTAAAAAGCTTTACTTTCCGATACAAAACTTGGAAAAAATAGCACCTAAAACTTCCTCATTACTTATATCGCCAGTAATTTCTCCAAGAAAAAACATAGCCTCACGTAAATCCTGAGACACAAAATCTCCACTCAAATTATCTTCGAGAGCCTTTGCGGCTATTTGTAACGACTCTACTGATTTAACAAGCATTTCATAGTGTCTTACAGATGAAATAATAACATTGGTTTCTAAAGTTTTAAGGCTAAATACATAATCTGTCATTTGAGTTAGAAGATTTTCGATATCCTTTTTAAATTTTGCTGAAATCCCTATTGCTCCATCAATTTCAGACATCAACTTTGCATTTTCTTTAGAAATTTTATCTATTTTATTAAAAACTATAATAAGTTTTTGGTCTTGTGTAATTTCTGACTGGATATTATGGATAATTTGCTTATTCTCTCCTATTTCAACATTTGAATCCAACAATAACACAACTAAGCTTGCCTTATTAATTTTTGAATAAGCCCTTTCTATTCCAATTTTTTCAATTTCATCTTCTGACTTTCTGATACCAGCAGTATCCGTTAACCTGAAACTAATACCGTCAATTATCAATTCTTCTTCTATTGTATCACGAGTTGTCCCCGGTATTGACGAAACAATTGCTCTCTCCTCTTGCACTAGAGCGTTTAGTAAAGTAGACTTTCCACTATTGGGAGCTCCTGCAATAGTAACAGGCACGCCATTTTTTACAGCATTACCATATTTAAATGATTCAGCCAGCTTTCCAATTCTTATCAATAAGCTTTCTGTTAACTCTTTTAATTGAGTTCTGTCAGCAAATTCAACATCTTCTTCACCAAAATCCAGCTCCAATTCAAGCAACGAAACAAGTTCTATCATTTTCATACGTAGTTGCTTAATCTCGTCTGACACATGTCCCTTCATTTGATTCATTGCAATCTTGTGATATTCAGCATTGCTACTAGAAATAAGATCTGCCACAGCTTCTGATTGAGACAAATCCAATTTTCCATTCAAAAAAGCTCTCTGTGTAAACTCTCCAGGTTTAGCAACCGATGCGCCTTTTTCAATTAAAAGACTTACAATTTCATTCTGAATATACTGAGATCCATGACAAAAAATTTCTACCATATTTTCTCCGGTAAAAGATTTTGGAGCCAAAAATTTTGAAATCATAACTTCATCCAACACTTCTGAGGATTCAGTCATAATCTTACTGAACACTATCTTATTTGCTTCAATTTTATTGAAATATGTGCTATTACTTACAATTTTCCCAGCTATATCAATGGATTTAGGTCCACTAAGGCGAACAATAGAAATTGCTCCTACGCCAGCAGGACTAGAAATTGCACATATTGTTGAGTCAAGAATCATATTTTTTTTCTTGCAAAAATAAGCAAATAATAATATTCTGATAGCTGCATGAAAAAAAAGAAAAAAAAGTTGAGTCAAAAATTATTGATAATCAGTACTATATAAATTATCTTCATTTTTTTTGAAATTTTTATTGGAAAATATTTGGAGGGTATAAAAAACCGCCTTATATTTGCACCCGAATTGAACGAAGGATTGGTAGTTCAGTTGGTTAGAATGCCGGCCTGTCACGCCGGAGGTCGCGAGTTCGAGTCTCGTCCAGTCCGCAAAAAGGTTCTCAAAATTGAGAACCTTTTTTGTTTTTAATATTACTCTGAAAAAAAAGTGTTTTTACAAAATCTAAGATTCAATTATTCCTAATTCTCTATGATTCAAATTTACGGTGACCTTATACTGCTTTCTAATAAAATGTGCAATATTCTCGGCACAATAGACACTTCTGTGTTGTCCTCCTGTACACCCAAAACTAATATTTAATGAATTAAACCCTCTTTCAATATAGTTTTCTATAGTTGGCTTTACTGTTCTTAAAACATTAACAACATAATCATCAATATCTGTATTATCCTTAAAAAATTTAATAACAGCATCATCTCGACCGGTTATTTCCTTATATTCTGCATATCTACCAGGATTATGTATACCCCTACAATCAAATACAAAGCCTCCACCATTACCTGATTTATCTTCAGGATAACCTTTTTTAAAGCTAAAACTAGTTACAGTTATGGTAAATTCTGGATATACAGTTTTATCGAATTTCTTGGTATATGCCAATTGTGTAAGTACATTTTTTAATTCAGGATAATTATCCACAAAATCGACTTTACTCAAAATATTTTCAACATTTTTTAATGCAAAAGGAATACTTTCGATAAAATGAGCCTTCTTTTCAATTAAACCACGCAAACCATATGCACCAAGAGTTTGCAGAACCCTGACAAGCACATACATATAGAATTGTGTTTCGAACTCCTTATCATCAATAGGAATATATGATTTCACCAATTTTATGTAATATTTCAACAGCTCAGATTTAACCTTCTCTGGTAATCTAGCCTTTGCCTGATATAAAAGAGAAGCTAAATCATACTGAATTGCACCTTTTCGCCCCCCCTGATAGTCAATAAAGTATGGTTTTTGATCTTTTACCATAATATTTCTTGACTGAAAGTCCCGAAGCATAAAGAACTTATCGCCAGTTGTCGCAAGTAATGATGAAATAGATTCAAAATCCTTTTGAAGAAGATTCTCATCAAAATCCAACCCACTGATTTTAAGAAAATAATACTTAAAATAGTTTAAATCGTAAAGAATCGACTCTTTCCCAAATTCAGAAATTTGATAGCACTTAGAGTAATCGACATATGCTGCTGATCCAATTTGAACTTTTACTAATTCAGATATTGACTTTTTATATAAGCTAATCGTTTTTTTACTTATTTCGCCTTTCTTTTGGTCAGATTGAACAATATCAAAGAGAGAAACACTTCCTAAATCTTCAAGAAAATATACCATTTGATCATCAGATACAAAATATATTTCTGGAACATTGTATTCTAATTTTTTAAAAAGCTCAGTAAAATACAAAAAAGATGACGTTTCTTCAATATTATCGCTATAAGCTGCAATAACCGACTCATCGCTATAAAAAAGACGATAATAAATCCTATTTGAGCCAGCTGGCACAATACTTTCAACCTTATCTGGAGAAGTTCCTGTAAACAATGCAAAACAATCTAAAATCTTTTTGCCAATACTATCCGATTCAAAGAGCTGTACTACCATAATTTTTAATTTTTGTTTTATAAAAATACAAAAACTATTAGCTGCAATTCACTACAATACAGGCAAATTTATTAACGTCAGAGTGTTAGAAAGGCACAGAAACTAAACCGCAGCACGAATCTCTGCTTGCTCCAGTTACCGAGCTCAACACGTTTAACTCTCCTCGAAGTCGCAAAACTCCAAGTAAACCAAATGCAAGAGCTTCTTTGAAATCAACAATATTTGAATCAGGCACAATTACTTTTGAAGATGTTTTTTTACGTATCAAGTCAATTAAAAAAGAATTATATGCTCCTCCTCCAGTAATAAGCACATCCTTATGTTTTGACAATTCTGTTGAAATAACATTTGACATATGCAAAGTCAAGGTATTTAGCAAATCTGGAATATCACAATTATCATATTTTTTAAGAATTGTATTAAAATTAACTTCTACCCATTCTATCGACAATGATTTTGGGTGTGATTCCAGATAAAATGGGATATTTTCTAATTCTTCAAATAATTCTATAATAAGTTTGCCTGAGCGTGAAATCTCTCCATCTATATCATACTGAAATCCAAGCCTTCTCGCATAACTATTTAAAACAATATTTAATGGAGAAATGTCAAAAGCAATTCTAATCCCATCTTTATTATCATAAGAGATATTTGAAAATCCTCCAAGATTTAAACACGCAGAGTACTTCCCGAACAAAATTTTATCTACAATTGGCACCAATGGAGCTCCTTGCCCACCTAGGGCAACATCTCCACGACGAAAATCAAAAACAGTTGTTATTCCAGTTTTCTTAGCAATCAATTCCCCATTTCCAATTTGACAAGTATAACCTTTTGAAGGATCATGAAAAACTGTATGTCCATGCGAAGCAATAATATCTGGCTTATATCTATTATTGTCTAACAGCTTATTTATACAATCTGCGACAAAAGAAGAAAATTCATAATCAAGTTTTACAATTTCGACAGCTTGCAAATTCACAGAATTTAATAGTAAATTTTGCATAACTTGACTATATTTAAAAGTCATTGCATCAAGAATTTTAAATTCCCACTGCTCTCCTATTTCCACAAACTCACAAACACAAACATCAAGACCATCAACAGATGTACCTGACATTATACCAGCAACAACATACTTTTCATATACAGACATTTGCATTTTTTTTTACATTTATACTGTCAAATATAGTTAAATTTTAAAACATATTTCGTAACTTAGCACTCAATAAAAACTAATAAAATTATTAGACATGAAACGTATTATTGTACCTATTGACTTTTCTAATGAGTCTTTAAAAGGACTGGAATTAGCTATTATTTATGCAAACAAATTTAATTCTGACTTACAAATGGTATATGTTCAGGGTAAAAAGCCTGGCAAATTCCATATTGAATTAGAGAATCAATATAATTCCGCAATGGAAGAATTTGAAATGCTCATTAAAAAGTATAAGAAGAAACTTCATCAGGATTGTGACTTTTCATACATAATCAAATCTGGAAAGATTCACGAAGAAGTAGCTCGTCAGGTTGAAGCATTTGATGATTCAATTATTATTTGTTCAACTAATGGAGAATCAGGGATTTCAGATTTCATAATAGGTAGCAATGCATATAGAACTGTTCAGGAAACAGAAAGACCAGTTATTACTGTTACATCTGAAAAATACATTGGCGATGTTGAAAAAATAGTTTTACCTCTTGACATTACTAAAGAGACAAGAGAAAAAGTTCCAATAGTGGCAAAAATTGCAAAGGCTTTTGGAGCTGAAGTACACATTATAAAGGTTACCAGCTCAACCAATGAGGGTATCCACAATAAACTAAGATTGTATGCAACTCAGGTAAAAAATTACTTTGACGAAAAAGGTATCAAATATCAATCTAGCCTATTAGTTGGAGATAATATTACAGAATCTTCTATTGAATATGCTAAAACTATTGATGCAGACCTGATTGCAATAATGACAGAGCAAACGACTTCAATTGCTAATTTCTTATTAGGGTCATACGCCTATCAGATGCTTAATACCTCACCAATACCAGTATTGAGTGTTACTCCTAAAGAGATATTCTTTACATTTGGAGTTAGAACAACAGGCGGATAAAATACTATTTCATTAAATCTTCAAAACGACCGCATTCCGGTCGTTTTTTTTTCAAAAATTCACTTTTGCTCATAGCAGAGTTTTTATTACTTTTGCCAATTATTAAATTTTATAGAAATGAACATTTCATATAACTGGATTAAGGAATATATCGATATCGACGAAAATGTTGATAACTTATCTGAAGTATTAACACAAATTGGACTTGAAGTAAGTTCTATATCTGATTTTGATAGTATCAAAGGGGGATTAAAAGGTTTTGTTACGGGAAAAGTTCTTACATGTGAAAAACACCCAAATGCAGATAAACTAAGTAAAACTACTGTTGATGTAGGAGGTGATGAGATTCTTGACATTGTTTGTGGAGCACCAAATGTTGCAGCTGGACAAAAAGTAATTGTTGCTACTGTAGGTACAACCTTATATACTGATGACGGTTCATTTGAAATCAAGAAAGCCAAAATACGTGGTGAAGTATCAAAGGGAATGATTTGCGCTGAAGACGAAATGGGTATTGGAAAATCTCACGATGGAATTTTGGTTTTACCTGATGATACAGAAATTGGAATACCTGCTTATGAGTATTTTAAAATAGAGAAAGATACTGTTTTTGAAATCGACCTCACTCCTAACCGAATTGATGCAGCTAGTCATATTGGAACAGCAAGAGATCTTGCGGCATATTACAGAAAATCATATAAACTTCCAGACGTAGAACTAAATCCAATTAAAAATAACGGTTTTAACCTTGAATTAGAAGTTAAAAATACTGAAGCATGTCCTCGTTATATGGGAATTTGCATGGATAATATTAAAGTTTGTGATTCTCCTGATTGGTTAAAAAACAGACTTAAAGCAATTGGATTAAATCCGTTAAATAATATTGTTGATATCACTAACTTTGTTCTACATGAAACTGGAAATCCTTTACATGCTTTTGATGGTGATAAGATTAAAGGAAATAAAGTTATTGTCAAAACATTAGACGAAGGAACAGAATTCATCACATTAGATGAAGTCAAAAGAAATTTGTCAGCTAATGATCTTATGATTTGTAATTCTGAAGAACCAATGTGTATTGGTGGTATTTTTGGAGGTATTGATTCTGGAATAACAGAGTCAACAACTAAAATTTTCCTTGAAAGTGCATATTTTAATCCAACATGGGTTCGTAAAACAGCTAAAAAGCATACTCTAAGTACTGACGCTTCTTTCCGATTTGAAAGAGGTGTTGATGTAAATATGACAGAATATGCACTTAAAAGAGCTGCCAAACTTATTCAGGATTTAGGATATGGTGAGATTAGTTCAGAAATTAAAGATATTTATCCTAATAAACTAGAGTCAAAAATTGTAGACTTTAGCTTTAATAATTGTAATCGTTTAATTGGTAAAGAACTAGAAAAAGAAACAATAAAGGATATTCTAAATGCTCTTGAAGTTAAAATAATAGAAGAGAATAATGATAATCTTAAACTTGAGATTCCTACATACAGAGTTGACGTATACAGAGAAGCTGACGTTATTGAAGATATTTTAAGAATATATGGATATAACAATATTGAGATACCTAAAAAAATTGGAATTTCAGTTAACAGAGTACACAAGCCAGATAATGAGAAACTCACAAATATGATTAGCGACCTTATGGCATCTCAGGGTTTTAATGAGATTATGTGTAATTCTCTAATCAGTGATAAATATATTGATGAAGATAATAACTCTGTTGTAAGAATTCACAATCCACTTAGTAAAGATTTAAGTATCATGCGTCCGAGTATGATTTTTGGAGGTCTTGAAAGCATTGAATATAATATAAATCGTAAAAATTCTGACATAAAGATGTTTGAATTTGGAAGAATTTATTTCGCTGATAAAGAAAATAAAGACATTTCTGATATTAACAGATACGATGATAATAAAATGCTAGGCATCTGGCTTACCGGAAATAAAAATCAATTAAGCTGGAACCTTATAGACAATAAAAGTGATTATTTCTACTTAAAAACATATGTCAACAATGTTTTAAAAAGAGTTGGAATCAATCTAGAGGGGATTGAATTTTCTATTGAACAAAACGACAAATTTAGTATTAGTCAAAAATATACAGTTAAAGATGACGTATTGATAGAAGCTGGGATTGTTTCGAAGAAAGTAATGTCTAACTTTGATATTTCACAAGAAGTATTTTATGCTGAAATAAACTGGGATTTACTTTTAGAATTAGTTAAAGTCACAAAGACAAAATATTCACCAGTATCGAAATTTCCTGCAGTAAAAAGAGACCTAGCTTTACTTATAGACAACAATATAACATACAAACAACTTTATGATATTGCAAACCAAGTAATAGGTAAAACTCTCACAAAGGTTAATCTATTTGATGTATATGAAGGTAAAAATTTAGAACCAGGAAAAATATCTTACGCATTGTCATTTGTATTACAAGACAAAAACAAAACTATGACAGACAATCAAATTGAAAAGATTATGAAGAAATTGATTTCTGCTTATGAAAAAATTGGAGCTATTGTTAGATAAATAATAAAATTGCATTATAAAAAAGGAGGGTGAATCACTTGATTCACCCTCCTTTTTTTGTATGTAAGTACTTAATTTTAAAATCTTAATACTATCTCTGATAATAAATATCATAACGATCTACAAATCCTAAATCACTTGTATATATACCTTTAGAAATTGAATCTAAAGTTTTACCTCCAAGTGGTTTCACTACTGATGTATTAAAACGTGATGCAAATAAACCATACCCTCCAATTAAATTTGTAAAACTAGGCTTCTCTTGAACAATCCCTTGAGAAGGAGAAGTTACATCCATATAAGTAGAATAATTTTCATCAGCTGCAACAAGACTAAACTCAATACTATTAGGCATCTTAACTAAACGTACAACATTATCGCCAGCAGGCTCAATATTTGCAGAAAGTAAATTATAAAATGCCAATACAGAAAATTTTCCTTGTACTTCAGTTGGAGAAGGATTTTGACGATATTCTTTTCCTTGATACCATGGTATAGTTATCATTTGCTCAGTAGTATCATTCCCAACAACTTCGAGATAGTTAAAACTAATTAACATCTGAAAAATCTTTCCATTTGTTCCATTATAATATTTATATGGAAAATCGCCAGTATAATTTACTACATCTACATATGGAACATTTCTATTAGGAATTGTAATCCTAACATCATCTATTAGTTTTGTCTCTCCAGTAACAAAATGCTGTCCATTATTTATATATACTTCAATCTTGTATTCTGCCTCTGAATTCAATTCTGGAGTTCCCACATAAATAATATTTTTGTCATTTGCAAAATAGCCATCTGGTTTTGAAATAGTATCTACTTCATTAAAGTACCATGTACGAGTAACATTATTATTCTTATACTCAACTAACCTTACAGATACATTTTCATAAAACAGTGAATCACTTACTTGCGCCATTTGAGAAGCAGGTAAAGGACCTAAAAATGTCTTATTAACTTTTACATATTGTACATCTGCAGATTGATCAAGAACACAATACACAATTGGAATATCTGCATATTGACCATTTACATCAATATCAGTACTACATGAAGTAAATGTAAAAACTGAAATAATAAACAGGAAAATTAAACTAATATAATTCATCTTATTATCTTTGCATATTAAAACGTCAAAAATAGTAAAATATTTTTAATAAAATAAATTATAATGTCAGTTCATAGCAACGTAAAAAAGATTACTACTCATGTGCTTCAGGAGATGAAACGCAACCAGAAAAAAATTGCAATGTTAACAGCTTACGATTACAGTATGGCAAAAATCCTTGATAGCACAGGCATCGATATTATTCTAGTTGGTGATTCAGCCTCAAATGTAATGGCTGGATTTGATAGCACCCTCCCAATTACTCTGGAAAACATGATTTATCATGCTGCAAGTGTGGTTCGTGCAGTGCAAAGATCTTTAGTTGTTGTTGATTTACCATTTGGAACATATCAAAGCAACTCAAAACTTGCACTTTCTTCAGCAATTCAAATTATGAAAGAGACAGGAGCTGGTGCGATTAAAGTTGAAGGCGGTGAAGAAGTTCAAGATTCTATTAAAAGAGTATTAACTGCTGGGATACCTGTAATGGGACATTTAGGACTTACCCCTCAAAGCATACATAAGTTTGGAACATACGTTGTTCGTGCACGTGAAGAAGAAGAAGCAGCTAAATTAGTGTCTGATGCTCATTTACTTGAAGAACTTGGTTGTTTCGCTATTGTTTTAGAGAAAGTACCAGCTAGTCTTGCGACTCAAATTGCACAAGAAGTTAAAATTCCAATTATTGGTATTGGTGCTGGAAACGTTGACGGTCAAGTACTGGTTTTACATGACATGCTCGGAATAACACAAGAATTCTCTCCAAGATTTTTACGTAGATATGCAAGTCTTGATGAAGTAATCAGTGGAGCTGTAATGAATTATATCGATGACGTAAAATCTGGTGATTTCCCTAACGAAAAAGAACAATATTAAATTGAGTATTCAAATGTTAAATGATTCGGATATACTTTATGAAGATAATCATCTAATAGCTGTCAATAAAAAGGCTGGACAGATAGTTCAAGGGGATAAAACAGGTGATATTCCCCTATCCGATTTAGTTAAAAAGTATATTAAAAAGAAATATAACAAACCTGGCAATGTATTTATTGGGGTACCTCACCGACTTGACAGACCTGTAAGTGGTGTTGTTTTATTTGCAAAAACCAGTAAAGCATTAACACGAATCAATGAAATTTTTAAGGAAAAGAAAGCTCACAAAAAGTACTGGGCAATTGTTACCAACCATCCTCCAAAACAAGCAGATAAGCTAGAATCATATATATATAGAAATACAAAAAAAAACAGATCTTTTGTTAAACCCAAAGGCACTCCTGAAACAAAGTTTGCAAGCTTATCATATAAATTAATTTCTAAATCCGAAAAATATTACCTCATTGAAATTGACTTACATACAGGTAGACATCATCAAATTCGTTGCCAATTAGCAGATATGGGATGTCCAATAAAAGGTGATTTGAAGTATGGATATCCACGAGCCAATAAAAACAGAGGTATAAATCTACATGCTGTAGAACTCAAGTTTGAACATCCGATAAAAAAAGAACCAATATGCATCAAAGCCCATTTACCTAAAGAAGGAATTTGGAAAGTTTTTGAGTAAGATGTAGGACTTAAGACAGAAGGTGAAGAAGGGATACTTTAAACTAAAATAGAAGATTAAGCTAAAAGTAAAAGAGGCAAGCTTTCGCCCACCTCTTTATACTACCATTATGAAAAACTATAATCACTATTTGACTTCTTCAAAGTCAACATCTGTAACTTCATCATTTGTTGCTTCTTGAGCTTGTCCAGATTCTGGACCTCCTGTATTTGGAGCACCAGCGCCAGCACCTGCATCTTGTTGTTGTGCATTATACATATCTTGTGATGCAGCCTGGAATACTGTATTAAGCTCTTCTAATGCCTGATCAATAGTCGCAACATCCTGAGCTTTGTGAGCTTCTTTAAGCTTCTCTAAAGCTTCATCTATAGGTTTGCGTTTATCAGCAGGAATTTTGTCGCCATATTCTTTTAATTGCTTTTCAGTTTGAAAAATAACTGAATCTGCTTGATTTATTTTATCTATTTTTTCTTTTTCAGCTTTATCCGCTTCAGCATTTGCCTCAGCTTCTTCTTTCATTTTCTTGATTTCTTCATCTGACAATCCAGAAGATGCTTCAATTCTAATTGACTGCTCTTTTCCAGTTCCTTTATCTTTTGCAGATACCTGAAGAATACCATTAGCATCAATATCAAAAGTTACTTCAATTTGAGGGACTTGTCTTGGTGCTGGTGGAATACCATCAAGGTGGAATCTACCGATAGTTTTATTATCTTTAGCCATAGATCTTTCACCCTGAAGAACATGAATCTCAACTGAAGGCTGGTTATCAACAGCAGTTGTAAATGTCTCAGATTTCTTTGTTGGAATAGTTGTATTAGCGTCTATAAGCTTAGTCATAACACTACCCATTGTTTCGATACCTAAAGAAAGTGGAGTAACATCTAATAAAAGAACATCTTTAACTTCACCTGTAAGAACACCACCTTGGATTGCAGCACCCACAGCTACTACTTCGTCTGGGTTAACACCTTTTGAAGGATTTTTTCCAAAAAATTCTTTAACTTTTTCCTGAATAGCAGGAATACGTGTAGAGCCACCAACAAGAAGAACTTCATCTATATCTGAAACAGAATACCCAGAGTCTCTAATAGCGACTTTACAAGGCTCAATAGTATCTTGGATTAGTTTGTCTGCTAATTGCTCAAAACTTGCTCTTGTGAGAGTTTTAACAAGGTGTTTTGGAATACCATCAACAGGCATAATATAAGGAAGATTAATCTCTGTACTTGTTGAACTTGATAATTCAATTTTAGCTTTTTCTGCAGCTTCTTTTAGTCTTTGAAGCGCCATTGGATCTTTTCTAAGATCTATATTTTCTTCTTTTTGGAATTCGTCAGCTAACCAATTGATAATAACCTGATCAAAATCGTCACCACCAAGGTGTGTATCACCATTTGTAGATTTTACTTCAAAAACACCATCTCCTAACTCAAGAATTGAGATATCAAAAGTACCTCCTCCTAAATCGAAAACTGCAACTTTCATGTCCTTATTTTTCTTATCAAGACCATAAGCTAAAGCTGCTGCTGTAGGTTCGTTGATAATTCTTTTAACTGTAAGACCAGCAATTTCACCAGCTTCTTTAGTTGCCTGACGTTGTGAATCGTCAAAATAAGCAGGTACAGTAATTACAGCTTCAGTAACGTCATGACCAAGATAATCTTCAGCAGTTTTTTTCATTTTCTGTAAAACCATTGCTGAAACTTCCTGTGGAGTATATTTTCTATCACCAATCTCAACACGTGGAGTATTGTTGTCTCCTTTAATTACATTATAAGGGACTCTGCCAACTTCTTTGCTTAGGTTGTCAAATTTCTCACCCATAAAACGTTTGATAGAAAAAACAGTATTTGTTGGGTTAGTAATTGCCTGTCGTTTTGCAGGATCACCAACTTTTCTTTCACCATCTTTTAAAAACCCAACTATTGAAGGAGTAGTACGACGACCTTCGCTGTTAGGAATAACAACAGGTTCGCTACCTTCCATTACGGCAACACATGAATTTGTGGTTCCTAAGTCTATTCCAATAATTTTGCTCATTTTTCTTCTTTTTATTTTGTTATTATTTTGTTTTAAATATTTTCACATTCATCTTTAGTCAATTGTTATGCCATTGGCAAAACTGCGATTTTCACTGCTTTTATGACATAAAAAAAATAAAAACCTAACTAAATATGACAGCTTAAGTGACAAAACACTGACAATATGTCAAAAAAAAAAACACGGATTTAATTTAATCTCAACACCTAGTTCTATATTTACACAAAACTTAATTCATGTACAAGAAGCTTACTTATTTTTTCTTTATTACTTGCATATTTGGAGTAAACTTATACTCCCAAACTAAATTTTATATAAGCCATGAATTAAAAGAATCTTGTGACAGCTCTATTTATTTAGAATGGCCAGACTTTAAATGGATAATAAACGGAACTCAATTATTCCCAAACGATTCTTTAAAGATTATTAATACTAATTTCCCTGATATTGATACTATTATTTTCTACGATGCAAACTCGACTCATTCGCTTAGAACGATATATACTCGTTTTAATCCAACAAATGATTACATACAAACTAATGCGATGTGGTATAAAGACTTCAATATTTATGAAAAATCACTATGGGATAGTAGTATTTATAAGATGTATGACTTTTCAAATGGTAAAAGAAATGCAGATTCAATTTATTATTCTACACGATACTCAGAAAAAGTGAATTTTAAGGTCAAAAACTTCCAGAAAGATGATTCTCTTTTTTTATTTTATGGACATCCCACTGACTCGCAATACTTTACAGGACATTTGTTAACTAATTCCAAGATAAAAATCATAACCCCTCAAACTGATTTTCTTGAATCTAGAAATTATCATATCATACTAGCAAAGATTAAACCCAATGCTCGAATTATGCAATATGAGGAAACAGATTTAACTGTAACAATCAACTTAATCGATTTAGAAATCCTTTATTATTCTCAAATACGATTATTTGAAAACACCAAATGCAATTTAATTTACAACTACAAAACTAAAAAAAAAGAGAGTATGAAATTTAAGTAGTTTTGGATAATGCAATATTTATAAAAGGAGAAAAGTCCCGATTGGGAGTCGGAACTTCTCTGAATTAAGCATTGTTATTTAAAGGAGAGTAATATTTGAAGTGCAAATTATTTTTTACACTCAGCTATCATTTTATCAATTGTTGTGCCAATTGATTTTTTAATGATTATACTGCTTTTTTGGCACTTTAATAAACAAAGCCTATCGCTTTTGTCATGTTTCGATGTCAAATTGACATAAATGGGTGAATTTCACACATTTTTCGATATTTTTTTAATATAAAAAAAACAGTTCTACAATGTTGATTTATAAATTATTTTTTAATTTGTAATTGAAATTACTTACCCACATAAAAGGAGAAAAGCCCCGATTGGGAGTCGGAACTTCTCTGAATTAAGCATTGTTATTTAAAGGAGAGTAATATTTGAAGTATTATTTTAATTCATTTATTAATACTTTTACTCATTAATAAAAACAGATGAGCAATAAATTTGTTTACAAAATAACGTTCTTTTTAATGATTGTATTGTTTACAATACGTTAAACGTTGTTAAAGAAAAGTTAATGCCCTTAGTTTTATGATGAAACAATGATTATATTTGTTTTATGAAAAAGAAACATATGGTCACCGGTATAGTCTTGTTAATGTCAGTTTCTCTGATATTTATCATAATTATGCAGACCTCTCACCTTATTAATTCATACAATCGAACAAAAGACATGATGGATCGTGGAGTTAGTGAGGCAATATCTCAAACTTTATTAACTCTTCAAAAACATGATGCCGTTGTATTTGTATATGACAAACTAAATCAATCAAACAGAGATACTGACAGTATTTTCCCTGTTGATCCATATATGGCTCAACTTGGTCTGAATCCAACTTTTACTCAAATGCAAAATGGTGGAATGGAAATTAAAATCCACTCATCTCCTAGTTCTGGTATGGAAAATTTCACATATTCATTTTATTCTGGCAGTCAAGATTTGGCAACAATTGAATCATATATGTACAATCAATTTGAAAGACAACAAATTGGATTTGATCAAATAGTTATGCAGCTTGAAACAGAGTTTATGCAAAGACAAATTCCTATTGAACAAAGATTTAATGCAGCAACAATAAGTAACATTTTAGAAAAGTCTCTATCATCTATGGGTTTAAACCTTGATTTTGAGTTTGCAATTACTGATGACTTGAGTAATGTCAAAATTCAATCGGAAGATTTTTCTATTGATCGTAGATCAGAATGTTACAAATTCAATATGGAACCAGGAACTGTATTTTCAAATCCAGATGTTTTATTAGTAGACTTCCCCGATAAAAAGCAATATGCATTAGAATCAATTTATGCTCAATTAGCAACATCCATCCTTCTGGTTTTTATATTCATCATTGTATTTGGTGTTACCCTATATGCTTTAATCAGACAAAAAAAGCTATCGGAAATAAAAAATGATTTCATTAACAACATGACACACGAGTTTAAAACTCCGATTGCAACAATCAGGTTAGCTGCTGCTTCTGTGAAAAATGAGAAAACTCAAGCTAACCCTGAAGCTATGAAAGGGATGCTTGATATTATTACCCAAGAAACAAACCGCATGAATCATCATGTTGAACAAGTTTTGCAAATGGCTGTTCTGGATAAACAAAATCTTGAAATAAATAAAGCTAAAGAAGAAATAAACGAAATTGTTTTTGATTCAATACATAATTATGAATTAGTTGTTGCTGAGAAAGGTGGTACAATCAGCTATACTCCTTGTCCTGACAATACAATTTTAAATGTCGATAGAGATTTAATCACTAATGTTTTGAGTAATCTCCTAGACAATGCAATTAAATACTCTAAAGATGTCCCTCAAATAACAGTAAAGTCATACATTAAAAGCGACAAATTTTGTATCGCTTTTGAGGATAAAGGTATTGGAATGACAAAAGAAGTGCAAAATAAAGTTTTTGACAGATTTTACAGAGCACCAACTGGAAACATTCACAATATCAAAGGATTTGGACTGGGATTAAATTATGCTCGAGAAATTATTATTGCTCACAAAGGTTTAATAAATGTCAAAAGTACTCAAGGAAAAGGTAGTACTTTTACAATCTGTTTACCACTAAAATAATATATCATGAATAAAGAAAAACTTTTACTTGTTGAAGATGATGTCAATTTTGGTTTTGTTTTAAAATCATATCTTGAAATGAACGAATTTGACGTTGAACTAATCAGTGATGGCAAAGATGCTGTTCCTGCATTTACTAAAAACCAGTACGACCTGTGTGTTTTAGATGTAATGCTACCAAATGTTGATGGCTTTACTATCGCACGTGAGTTTCGTAAAATCAACAAGAAAATTCCAATTATATTCCTTACTGCAAAATCTCTTAAAGATGACGTTTTAGAGGGTTTTAAAGCAGGTGCAGATGATTATCTGACCAAACCTTTTGATTCTGATGTATTATTAGTTAAAATAAGAGCTATTTTACGACGTAATACGGGAGTTAAACCTGAGATTGAAGACAAAGTAAAAGTTGGCAAATATGAGTTTGACACAAAACTTAGAACTCTTACATATAATAGCGAATCGCATAGGTTAACTCCTCGTGAAGCAGACTTGTTAAAAGAATTACTTCTAAATAAAAATAATGTTCTTGATAGAAACGAAGCTCTAAAGAAAATCTGGGGAGACGACAACTACTTCAATGCAAGAAGTATGGACGTTTATATCACAAAACTTAGAAAATACTTCAAGGATGACGAAAAAATTCAAATAAACAATATTCATGGTAGTGGCTTTATCCTTGTAATGCAGGATTAAAGTTCATAAAGTACTTGGAGTACTTAGAGTATTTAGAGTATTTAGAGTATTTAGAGTATTTAAAGTATTTAAAGTATTTAAAGTTACTAGAGTTTTTTAAATTAAATTTTTGTATACATTAGATGTAAACTTAGTTGTTCTTGTTATTTATAAATAACATACGTTTATATTTCTGGTTCTAGAAGAAATGGCTTTATACGTGAGTTTATCAAATCTGTAATTTTTTCTTTGAACCCCATGTTTATCTCCTCTTCTACCTGAATTGGTTCTGGTTCTGTTTTTACCGGAACAATTTCTTTTGACTTTATTTCTTCATCTAATAAAACATTTACAATTCTACTAGTATTTTCGAAATCAAGATTTGCAAACGAAAGGTTAACAGGCTCTGCATTTAGCAACAAATGTGCTAGTTGTGTTATTCCTGGAATCTCAATAGAAGAAAACACACCAACAGATTCTGGCAAATCGTTTCCGATTTGTTGAAAAAGATCTGCAAATAAATCTCTCATCGACTCTCTCAACACATACGACAAATCAGGTAATTCAACAGAGATAACAATATCATCATAAACAGGAATTTCTATCACAAAATTCACATATTTTGCTGGCAGAAAAACAAAACCATATTTTTCAATTAATACACGAGATTTTGCAAATGAAATATTAAATCGGTTACTGATTTTTTCAATAATCATATCCAATCCGCTACTAATCGTTTTTGATTTACGTAAATACACACCATTATAAACACTTATTGTTGTAGTTGATTGAGAAATATTTATTACATATTTTTGCTCCGAATTTTGATGCTCTTTGTGACTATCTATCCATGCTGCTGAAAATTCAGTAAAAGGAATAACAGCCATAGGAAAAATATCATTACTTTCTAATTCTGAAATTAAATTATCATACTTGTCTGATCTCTTTTCCAACACATTAGTGCACTCAAAATAATTTTGCAATAATGGTAATGCTGAATAATCATTTATATACTGTCCTTGATACACAAATTCAGAATATTCTGACACACTTCGTTCCTTATCACTCCCAGCAGAAAAAACATTTTTTAGTCTAAGTGGTTTTCGCTTTTCTTTATTTTCATTCTTAACAAATGTTTTTATTGTATGTTTATTAAGGTAATAATCTTCTGACAAAACCACCACAATCCTACTTGTATCTACTCCTAAATCTTCTGCCTTTTTTCTCAACAAAACTGCCATTACTTTTTCAGTAATATTTAACACATTTTGTTTCTCATAACTAATCTGAGCAGATATCTTATCTGAGGAAATATACATATTATCTTTCGTTAAAAAAACATAAGAAACCGACTTATTAAACTTAATTTTTCTCATAAACTTAATTATTTCATTATTATCAAAACTTAAACTCACAACAAATTTACCCCTATTTGCAACCACTACAGAACAATTAAGCTTAATTTTAAGTTTAATTTAATCGTTAAGAACTTAATTAAGCTAAATTACTTTTGCTTAATTAATTAAAATTGCTTAATTTTGAAAAAAACTATAAATTGTGGAGTTTTCATTTACAAAAGAGCCCGGCTTAATAATTCTAAATCACCTGTCGTCAATGATGCCAGTGGGTGTAGATATTAAGGTATACTTTTGTTCAAAATCTGGAAGCATATACAATTCCACTTATAAAAATGGTAAAACTTCGCTTAACGAGATAAAAAATGACGATAAGCTTGACGATATTTACGAAATTCGTCGACCCAGAAAAAATCCATGCTCATGGGAAATGTCTGATGTGAATATGCAATTAATCAAAGAATCTGATGAGAAAGCAATACAATTTAAGCTTGATAATGAAAACGACCACCTAATCCTAAGCATGAGATTTAACTCTTTATTTGATAAAAATAATGATGTCGTCATTTTAAACTTTAAACCCGAATTGAGTTTCTTTGGAATTGAAGGTGGACAGATCAAAATGAATACCAGTCATAAAACAATCATATCTAACCTACTCTACAAGTCGTCTGGATCTGTTCTGGAACAATCGCAAGAAGATTTCAATAAGCTAAAAGGATTTGCAAATAAAACCAAAGCTACTTTAGACACATTGAAACAATACAAACAATTATTGAAACAAGTTCGAGAAGATCACCACAAAAACATAGTCAGTATTGCTCAAAGTTTCATTTCAGGTTTATCGTCAAGATATTGCGTAGAATTTATTTTTACAGATGAATGCATTGATGCACTAAAAGACTTCAGTTCAGATTTACCAAGACTAAAAGTTATTGTTGAAAATGCTGCCGAATACGCATACAGTCTAAACTCATTCGACAATTTAGCTACAATTGTCATCGAAGAAGAATATCTGGAAATCGATATAGCAGACGTATCAACAATTGAACAACAAACCGAAATCAAGAAAAGTTCAACAAAACCTGATAAAAAAGAACGTGCTGAAATTATGCTTAGCAAACTTGAATTTGCCGTTAAACGTGTAATGGCAAATAAGGAAAAAATGAACGGAACAAATGTTGGGAAATCATTTAATCCACCAATCTCTGCTCCAGCAATTACAGATTATCTAAAGAAACATTTCGATGAGATAAATGAGATTTTAAGAGATAATCCTAGTAAATATCCTGTATCAAGAGCGAATTTTAGACCTTTGAAAAATGTTATTAGTGAAAAACAACATGCAAAAACAGCATAAATATAACTTCTGTTCCTAAAACCTTAGACCAAACTCAGGTCAAACAAAGTAAGTCTCTCCATAATTCATATTTGAGAGTTTTTTGTATGCATAAATCTTAGCTACCTGACATAAGAAAAATATTACATCAAACACACCTCTTTAAGTTAGGTTGGACTCCCAAATGAGTCCAAGGTTTGTAGCAATTGATATTTTTACAAATATTCGACTCCAGCTGGAGTCGAACACAATTCTGGATTCCGTAAGGATAGTTAATAATTCTTGATAGAATGTATTTAATACAGAAATTTTCAATATATTCAACAAACTTAAATTATTAAGCAAGACCTACAATCCATATCACCCCTCTAATTACTGCAATTATTATTGATATCACACATAATAATGTACCAATATTTTGTGGAGTTTTTTCAGTTGATGTCAATGCTCTACCCTTCAAACTTGCTGCTCGTTTATTTTTAGGAATCTGAGCCAAACCAATAATTGCAAGAACAAATCCAATGAATGGAACGGCTATTGAAAAAATAAATCCTAAAATGCCCAACACAAGAACATTACTTGTATTCACATTTACTTTTGGATTTGTCTTGGAATTTAAATTTGACTTGTTCTGAGTGTTTTGATACGTTGACTGACTATTTCGTGAATTATCATTCCGACTCTGATTGTTATTTTGAGAGCTCTTAGTATGATTTGTTTGTGGATGGTTATAAGATGTCTGACTTGTTGAATTATAGTCTGAACCCTGCGAATTATGAGTTTTATGAGATTTTTTGGTTTGATATACTGTACTACTGCTTCGTGGTTCAGATTTCCTCTTAACTTCTGCTTGTTTTCTTGCTTTCTTCTTCTTTTCTTCTTCAATACCTGCAAGAATTTCATAGTAACTCATCTCTCCTGTTTTATCTTTGACAGGTTCTTTATCAGATACATCTGGCTCAGGAATTATTGGCTCTGAAGCAATTTTGGGTTCAATATCTTCGATTTCTGTCAAATCCTCTAATTCAACAGAATCAATTCCAGAATGTACAGAGATTTCAATTTGCTCTTCTGGCTTAATTGACTCGTCAACTTCTATTGGTTTCAGACAATTAAACAAATCGTTATGAAAACCTCTCAAATATTTATACCTGCCATCTAATTCAGGAAAAATAGCTTTATCAATTATTACTTTCAGATCTGAGATTACAAAATTATCTGTTTGAATTTCATTATTCAAGTAATCCCTAAATACGTAAATAAGAAACAATCCCAGAGAATAAATATCCGATTGCACATTTGGGACAGATGAAAAATCTATTATCTCAGGTGCGGTAAATACCAGCTCCTCTCCTATATTCTCCAGCAAGGATTTATCAGAATCTTTAAGAATAATATTTATCAGTCCAACATTAGCCAACAATACTTTACCTGCTTTATTTACAACAAAGTTTTCAGGACGTAAATCTGTAACAAATATATTTCTTGAATGCAGATATTTTACCAAATCGAATATCTCTGTGCAAATTTGTATTTTCTCGTTATAAGATGTTTGTTTAATAAAAGTACTAAAATCTGAGAGCTCAATATATTTTGACAAAATTGCAAGATTATCATTTTCTTCGAGCATATCGACACTACAAACTAAATTATCATGCTCGGCGAAAGTTAATCTCATTACATTTTGATTAAAAGCAGAACGAAGAGAGGCATCCTTAGCAAAATCTTCATTTATCAAAGTAATTCTTAACTTCTGACCTTTTAAAATTGCATGTTCAGCATTGTAAACGGTAAAGAAATTGTTTTGATAAATTACCTCGTTTAAAGAATATCCACGCACTGCTTTTTCCATAATTGATTTTTTTAACAATCGGTATAGACAAATTTACATTAAAGTTTTTTATTAACCTGAGGTCGATTATTTTTTTTCAATTCAGATCACTAAAAAATAGTAGTATAGGACAAGGAATTTCGAAGTAACAACAGATTATTAACACAATTCAATGAAAATATAATTAAATTTGCTGCATGAAGTTTCGCAAAACGCTAATGATAATACTATCCTCACCTTTTATTTTTCTGGTAAAAATTTATCAATGGTTCATTAGTCCTTGGTTACCACAAACATGCAGACATCAACCGTCGTGTTCAAACTATACAATTCAGGCATTCAAAAAACATGGTCCAATTAAAGGTTTGATATTATCTACATGGAGAATATTAAGATGTAATCCTTGGGGAACTCACGGACACGATCCAGTACCTGAAGTTTGGCCAAAAAGAAAACAATAAAACCCAATAAACCTTTTATCTCATGACAAAACCACTAACAGATCAAGACATTAAAAATCTAAAATATCAATGCAGAATGGGATATATAATTCCTTTTCTATTGTTTATTATTTCGATTACAATACTTGTAGTAACAGCACTGACTAAAGATATTGGTTTTGTCAGTTTAAACTTTATTATGTCAGCTGCAACATCTCTAATTGTAAATATTTTAATAATGTTTATAATGAATAAAAAGTACTATATCGACATTAGAAACGGGGTTAAAAACTTTGAAACTAAAAAAGTTGATATTTTAGAACAAAAAAAAGACTTTGAAGCTGGAAGTGGAAAAGTTGGTCCTGCCGGAATGGCTATGGCTGAGTTTGATAAATTCAGCATTGTTGTTGAAAATGTCAGGTATAATATCGAAAAAGAGTTATTTGATAATCTAAACGAAGGTGATGATGTAGTTTTCTACTTCGCTCCTGTTAGTAGGTTTTTAATTTCAATTGAGAAAGCTTAATATATTTATGTCCTACTGACAAACAACCTAAAATATACTGTCAGAATAATTATTTGTAGCTCTTCCCCTTTGTGGAACTTTGTGAAATAATTAAAAAGTTGCTACGCAGAGAAACACAAAGTGGTTATAATTTCTTCTCAATTTTCAAAACCTTAGTTGTCTTATCAGTCACTTTGTATCGATTATCGATACGCATACCCGACACCCAAATTACATCATCACCAGAAGTAAAAATATCAATCTGCGATTTCTCGCTCCTGATAACTTTCATGTCAGTAAAGAAATCCTTTAGTTTTTTAAAGTTCTTCATACCTAAAGGCATAAACCTGTCTCCATCCTGTTTTTGACGCACTTTTATAGGAAAAGTAAGCTTCTCGTAATCAAGAAATGCCCAATTACTATCTCTCAGAGGCTTAAAATCTGGATTTACATTTTCAATGCTAAAAGAATACTCTGCAAATGCAGTTTTCAAAGTTTCAGATAAGCTATTTTCCGACAGTTCTATTTCCTGATAAACTACTGTTTTACTGCTCTTTGAAATTGAGATATAACTTCGGTTTCTCAAAACCATCAAATCTTCAGTCTCACAAAACCTACCTGTCTGAGCATCAACTAATTCCACAGAATCATTTGCAAGATTTATCGGAAGATTCAGTTTTATAAAAATCTCAAACAAAACTGTTTTTACCGATGTATATTTCTGAAGTTTTTCGACATCAATATTTATATTTTCATCAGACTCAATAGAAACACAATCCTTATATGCTTTTTCGACATACTCATTAAAAATCTTCTCATTATCCTTTAAAATATCAATTGTTTTAAGGATTTTATTCTTTGCAGCAGGGTTTATTTCCTCTAAAGCAGGAATAACAATATGTCGAAGTTTATTTCTTGAGTATTTTGTTGTTGCATTTGTTGAGTCATCACAATGAGAAAGTGAATTTTCTTTTGCGAAAATATCTATTTCGTTTCTAGATACATTTAATAATGGTCGCAAATACTTCTCGCTTTGAGCCGACATTCCTGTCAGCCCGCGTAATCCGGTACCCCTAACAAGATTAGTAAGCATTGTTTCGATCTGATCATCTGAATTATGTCCCAAAGCGATAAAATCACATCCATACTTATTCAATAATTCATCGAAAAAGGCAAACCTTAAATCACGAGCAGCCATTTGGATAGAGATATTGTTTTCGTCAGCATATTTGCTTGTTTCAAAAGTCCTTACCTCAATTGGAAAACTCATTTTGTCAGCCAAATCACGAACAAACTTCTCATCACGAATCGACTCCTCTCCTCTTAGTTTAAAATTACAATGCGCAACAATACACTTAAGACCAAACGATTTTAAAGCATGTAACATTACAACAGAATCTATACCTCCGCTAACAGCACAAAGAATCTGCTTATTTTGCTTAAGGCCGGCATTCTGTAATATTTCGTAAACTGATTTTATCATACTTATTTGTCAAATCTTTGAATAAGTGCAAATTTACTTAAATATTCTGAATATTCTTCCCGGGAAATGTATTCTCCTCCCAGACTTTCGAGGTGTTTTGTATGAAACTGGCAGTCAATTACCACGATATTTTCTTCGAGGCAATATTTTACCAGTTCATAATAAGCTGATTTACTTGCATCTGTCATTATCGAAAACATTGATTCTCCTATAAATACACCACCAAGACGCACACCATACAAACCTCCTACAAGTTTTCCATTATAATATGTTTCAAAGGACATTGCAAAGCCATATTCGTGTAAAATTGTGTAAGTATTCATCATACCTGGTGTAATCCATGTTCCATCTTGGCCTTTTCTAAAAGTTCCTGAGCACGCTTTTATTACGGCTCTAAAATCATGGTTTATTTTATGCTCAAAATCTTTATTACTTTTCTTTAATGATTTAGAAATCTTAGCATTTTTAGGAAAAATCACATAACGTGGATCAGGTGTCCACCACATTATTTGTTCACATTCATCGAACCAGGGAAAAATCCCAATACTAAGACCGTACAAAACCCGCTCTGGTGCCAAATCACCGCCAATCGCAAGCAATCCGTCCTCTTCGGCCTCTTCGACCGGAGGAAAAACAATTTCGGGTATTAATTGATATATTGGCATAATTGCAAATGTAACAAATTTTAAAGATTGTGGATTACCTAATGTGAGAGCAATTTTAATTTACAATCAGTTATTATTTTGATTTATTTTTCTAATCTTTCTCAAAAAGCACATCCATTTTAAATGAATCTGTTAGAATATTACTGTGCATATTTTTCTTGAGACCTTTTGTTGTTATCATCACAAGTGCCAGTGCTTCATCAGGATCAATCTCTTCTTCAAAAACATCCTTCTTATTTATCATTTGATCACGATAACTTTTAGAGATAGCATAAGGTCTATTATAAAATTTCATTTCAATAAGATCTATCCTTCTATCTTGTCTTTTCAATAGCATATCAATTTGAGCCCCAGACTTTTGAACATTTTTTTGAGCATCTTTTGATGTCCAACTATGTGTCGTTGTTCTTACTTTAGGAATACCCAATGCTTTTTTGATTTGAGGAGTATGCTTCATGCATAACATCTCAAATGCAAATCCCGACCATGCATCAAATGATCGCGAGCTAAATAAATGAAGCCATGTACCTTCTCCCTGGCCTTTGTTGGGCTTGATGTACTTGTGATAAAAAAAACAAAATTCATCATTTAATCTATATAAGCTTTTGCTTGTTTTTTGATTGAACGAAGGACATTCGACAATAAATCCTGATTCCTCTAGTTCTTTAATCGCTCTTGTAAAAGCTTCGTTATTTCCTTTACCCAAATATTCGTTAAGTGTCTTTCTTGTTAATCCTTTCTTTCTTATAGCTAATTCAATAATAATGCTTTTATGAAGTGACGATTTTCTGAAGAGAGACAATAAAACCTGATCAAATTCATTACTAAGCTGACCTCCTGTTTCAAAACAAAGGCTGTCTATATTTTGTGGAAGAGTATATCGTTTATCAATTTGATTCAGATAGTGTGGAATCCCTCCTAATATCATATAACATTGTACAATGTCATAATTATCCCAATTAACGCCTTTATATTTAAGATATTTTTTTGTCTCATAAAGATTGAAAGGCATTAATCGAATAATTGTTGATATTCTCCCATGTAGTCCATCTTCATTGTGAATTACATTTTTAACCATAAATGAAGCAGCGCTTCCGCAAACTATTACAACAATGTCTTTTCTTTTAGCACAGAAATTATTCCAGAAATGTTCAAATATTGGTAAGAACTCTGATCGTTGACCGCAAAACCAGGGGAACTCATCAATGTAAATCACTTTTTTCTCATTTCCTTTAGTCTCAATGTATTTTTGTAATAGCTGAAATGCATCAAACCAATTCTGTGGAGTTGGAAACTTATCAAATTTCCTTGATCGTTTTACAATTTGAGCTTTGAAGTTACTAAGCTGCGTACGTATATTTGCTCCTTTAATTCCAGTAATATCATAAATAATCTCTTTGCCCAGAGTATTCTCAATTAAATATGTTTTTCCAACTCTTCTTCTTCCATAAACAGCGACTAGTTGGGATTCCTCTTTATCTAAAACCTGTTTAAGTTTTTCTTGTTCTCTTTCTCGCCCGATTAGTTTCATTGTTTACATTTTTGCATGAGTTGGATCTAAAAATACAAAATAAATAATACATACAGATGCAACTAATGCATTTTTATTTTCATTATTTGCACGAGTTAAGTCTACATCATGCAATATAACATACTTTTCAGACTCTTCTCATGCACACAAAAACTGAATTACTAGCTCTTAATTACTTACAAATTGCCTACAACCGCAAGCAACACACCCTCTTCGACCGGAGGAAAAACAATTTCGGGTATTAATTGATATATTGGCATAATTGCAAATGTAACAAATTTTAAAGATTGTGGATTACCTAATGTGAGAGCAATTTTAATTTACAATCAGTTATTATTTTGATTTATTTTTCTAATCTTTCTCAAAAAGCACATCCATTTCAAATGAATCTGTTAGAATAATATAAGACCTAATCGAATTAACTTGATATTCTTTAAGCATAATGGCTCGAATCTTTATAAGTTTAATGTAAAAACTGAGATGCAATTCCTAATTTATTATCAAGCCATTAAACATTCACAATTAACTCTTTTAATAGAATATTTGGATTTCTATATTGTTTTTTACCTGTTTCAAAGTTAGCATGTGTAATCGCAAATTCGGGACACCATTGAATGCATGCATGACAGAATTCACAATCATCGAAAAAAACTGGTTTTTTTGAGTCTAAGATTATATTGGCTCTTGGACATACTCTTACACAAGTCCCACAACCAGTACAGTTATCACTTACTTCAAAATCTAAAGATGCTTTTTTAAAGAAATCCGTACCATATTCATGAAAAATTGACCCAAAATAGTTAGCAGGCCATGAGCTGGTTTCTGGTTTGTGTATAGATAAATTTTCTATATCTGATACAATCTCGGTTAAACGTTCTTCCCCTGTTTTTAAATGTTTCTTTTTACGATCTAGACTAATAATAATATTATCTAAGGTATTCTTTTTTGCTAAACTTGCACAAGGTGCTTTTATTACGTAGCCTGCATTAAGCTCAAATGATTTTTTTTGCAAAGTACTCTGTATAACTTTTAGAGTTTTTCCAGGTATCCCGACACAACTGACAATTGCAAATATGTAGGGATTTCCTTGAATTTCTATTTTTTCCAAAAAATCATTTACTATTCGAGGAAGCCCCCATGCATATACAGGACAAATAATTCCAATTCGCTCAGCATCGCATTGAATATTATTATTACCAATAAGTTCTGAGATAGATTCAAGATTGCTTGAATTAATTTTTACTGCTAACTTCTTTGCAAAGTCCAAAGAGTTGCCTGTTGCTGAAAAATAAAAAATGTTCGTCTTCATATTATTTTGTTTTAATTAATTAAGACAAAATTACATTTCAACGCAGAGTTAAAATTTGTCCTATGACAAATAATTCTGTATTTAGATTTTTGTTTACGAGATATTCTCTCTTCTTAATCGACTTAAAGAGCTTTGAGTAATACCCAGATAGGAAGCAATATACTTTAAAGGTACATTTCTTGCTAGATTAGGATGATTTTTCACAAAATGCTGATATTTTTCCATTGCGGATCCAAAATTCAGAAAATTTCGCATCTGTACCATATTATTTAATGCCCTTGAAGCAAATAGCCCCTGAATATGTTCCCATTTTGGTATATCAACTTGAAGCTTATCATTTTCTTGTTTACTTATGCTTAGTATTGTCGATTCTGTTATCGCGGTTATATTTAATTGGGCAGGTTGTGCATTCTCATAACTATTCAGGTCAGTAAAAAACAAATAGGGTTCCATAAAATGTTTAACTATTTCAGACCCTTCTGAATCATAAATGAAGCTACATAGTATTCCACTATTTAAGAGACCTATTTTAGAGCATCGCTTGCCTGCTTCTATAAAGAAATTATTTTTATTAATAGTTTCTATTTCGAAAGCAGAGCAAATTCTGTCTATCTCAGAATTTGATAAAATTTTCACGTCTTTTAGTTGCTCTGAAAGAGTTTCGTATGATTTTATTTTAGTCATTCTAACAATAATGATTAATACTGTTTATGTTATCACTTTTACACAAGCTTTCACCACTTGAGTTCCAACGCATTTCGGTGTCCTCTAAAATAAAATTAAAAATAACAAAAAACTGCAAAACAATACTAATATCTGCTTAAATCATACGCCAAAATTACCAATCGTCAATTATTTTTTATCTATTTTCTCCTCTAATGGGATACTAAAATAAAATGTACTTCCTTTTCCCTCTTCACTTTCGACCCAAAGTTTACCATTGTTTTTTACTATAAAATCATACGATAATACTAATCCTAATCCAGCACCTTTTTCGCCGGCAGTACCAATCGTGCTTTTATTCTCAGAAAAGTTAAAAAGAGAATTTAAACGTTCTTTTTTAATCCCTACTCCATTATCTTTTATTGACACAATACATTGATTATTTTCATTGGTTACTTCAATGATTATCGTGCCTTTTTCTTTTGAAAATTTGATTGCATTCGACAATAAATTACGGAATACTGTTTTTATCATATTATTGTCGGCAAAAGCAAACACATTTGAATCTAATTTAACACTAATTTTTATTGACTTCTCATTAATTGGCAGTTCAAGTAATGTTATAGTTTGGGAAATAATGTCTTCGAGATTAATTACTTCAATATTTACCAACAGGGAATTTAACTGAGAGTGTGTCCATTGCAAGAGATTTTCCAATAATTCAAAAATATTTTTTGATGATTCTTTAGCAATATTTATAAACTTCTTGATTTTTTCATGGTCATTTTCAATATCTAGACGTTCTACTACAATTAGAACATTCTGAAGGCTACCTACCGGTCCTCTCAAATCATGAGCTATAATTGAAAATAGTCGATCTTTGGTTTTGTTTAACTCAATTAGTTCATTTGTTCTTTCTTCAACAATTACTTCCAAGTTATCCTTATGGCTTCTGAGATTATCTTCAGCAATTTTACGCTTACTAATCTCCTTAACTCCATTTCGGATTATCAAAAATGAAATTAGCGATATTAATATTAAAATTAATGTAAAAAATAATATCAACTTGTTTGTAATTCTGGCTATTTCTGTATTAATATCCTCAACATAGGCTCCGGTTCCTACAACCCAGCCCCAAGATTCAAACGCCATTACATATGAAATTTTTGGTGCAATACGAGTTCGATCATCATCCCATTGCCAGGAATAATAAGCATATCCAGAACCTTCATTCAAAGCAATTTCAGTAAACTCTTTAAAAATATATCTACCATCAGGATCAGTAAAATTTGATAAATCTTCTCCTTCCAAATCGGGACGATAAGGATGCATTACCATTATATTATTTGTATCATTTATCCAAAAGTAATTATTCCCTTCTGCTCCATAACGAAGCTCTCTCATCTCTGTTATTACGGCATTTTGAGCTTCCTCCTCTGTGATTTCACCAGTGTTTACTTTCGATTCATAATATGATAGAATACTCCATGCAGTTTGAGTTTCATTGCTGATAAAGACTTTTTTCTGTTTAATTAAAGATTTCTCAAAAGTAGGTAGAACAATAATGTAAAGAGCAATAAAAAACAAAACTACAGTCAATAATGTAGGAATAATTACCCTCATTATTTCTGTTCTATATAGTTTTGCTTTTTTTAGAAACATTTCAGTTTAAGTTTTCTTCATTTAAATATTACGTGATTTTATACTTTATGTTTTAATATCTTTAATCTATGTGATTTAATCGCTTGATAATAACTTATTTAAAGACATTTAGCACAATGTATTTCTTATCGGGAAAGCTTGCGTATGATTTGCATTCCAGGTTTTATGCCATATTTATCTTTTTCTAATTCATAAATCACCTTGTTTAAACAAATAAATGGGCATTAATGTTTCTTCAAATTTCTGTCAAAAAGAAAATTAAAGAATCTACCCTCTTAGAAGATGGACTTGTAAAGCCCTTTTAAGGGGCATAAAAGAAATTTGGAATATGCTCAAATGGTGTAGTGGCATCCGAAAAATTGTTATACGCATCGCAGCAATGGTTTAGTATGACCGAGAAGCCGAGAACTTGTTCGAAGATCACTCGGCCGCACTTAATCATTGCAAAAAGGCGAATGACGTTTTTTTTTTTCGGGAGCCTTGACTTTTTTGCTTCGTTTTTGGGTCAAGCCAAAAATGAAGAGCTTAACCGGCTTGAGGCGAAAAGTAAAACTTTATATGCAAAACTCAATTGTTTCAAAATTTAAATCGATACATACTTAACCAAGTAAACATGACCACCACCAAAGGAGGTGGTTTTAAGATTAAAATAAAGCTGTTATTCCGAGATAAATTACTCATAATCTATCAATAGATTTTATTGATGCATTATCCATAAAAAAGTTATTTTACTCTTTCATTTATTGCCTTCAAATAAACTCAATTTTTCGAATTATTGATTTCTCATTATTGTTTTTCAACAACAAGAATATAATCAATTTTTGCAGTTGCCCCCATTAGTTGAAAAGTAGGGCGAACATTCGGAATTATTGAAACAACTTCTCCATCAAGTCTATTTAAAAATTGCTCCAATTTTTCTTGCATGTTTTTACTCTTGACTTCTATTCGATGTACTCTGTATTTCATGATGCATTTATTTTATGGTTGAAACTATTTATATGCCATAGAATTCGTTAGCCTTTGCGATTATTATGTAAATAAAACATATCTACTAACCAAGAATATTGAAAATGCGTCTGATGTACAAAATCCTACAGGGACAGGAATACAACAGCTGCCGGAAAACATTATTATAACCAGATTATTCTATTATTGTTTTATATAATTCCTCTTTAAAATCTTCTTTTTTCATTTGATTACCAATTTTTGCACTCTCCTCTTTGAAACTTTTATTGCTAAGTAATTCTAAAACTTTTGGTTCGAGATTTTTATTGGTTATTCTACTTATTTTAACACCTTTTGGTCCAACTCCCATATCAAAAGTAATTTTATCCCAAACAAACTGATCCATAAAATGCGGAATCATCATTATTGCACAACCATATTTTAAAGCTAAATGTGTGGTTCCAGCACCGCCGTGTTGAATTACAGCATACACTTTCGGGAAAATCCAATGATAAGGAACTTGCGATACAAAATAAATTAATTCTGAATTGAAATTATCGGGTTTAACTAAGCCCCCCTCTGCCGTATTTATGATAGCAGGAATATTATTCCGTTCAAGAATCTCCAGAATTATTTTTGTTTTTTGTTTAGGTTCAGGATTTGTCATTGAACCAAAAGTAACAAACAATATTTTTTTATTTTTTTCTATAAATTCAGTTAGTTTTTTTTCGGGTTTCCAATCTGTTTTTCTCTTTAATTCCTGATGCCCTAGAACTTTAACATCACTTTCCCAGTAATCTGGTCGTGGAAATAAGCTTGGCGAAATTGTATAAATAAATTTTCTACTATGAATTATGTTTTTTAGTTCCCTTCGTGTAATTTTATCGTTTATCTGCAGCCACTTTTTAGCCATCATAGTTCCTGTAACTACTCCAAAGTCATAAAATTTAAATGTCAATTTATTAAAAAAATCTCCATAATTTTTACCAGAAAAAAACGAATGTCCTTTTATATAATGGAAATATGCGAAAGGGCATACAAAAATTGTTTTACCCCTGTTTTTATGTTCCCATAATAATGGATAAACTATTTTTGAATGATAAACTATTCTATCTGGTCTTTCTTGTTTAATGAGTTCGTACAACTTAATTTCTTTTTCTTGCGGAGCTTTTTGATTTTGCGCAAGTCTCATGAGTTTAATGGAAGCAAAGAATTTCCTAATTCCAGACCCTCCAATAGATATTTTGCCGACATCACTATCTAATAAAACATCATTTTTCTTTCCCAAAGAAGCAAATTCAATGTCACAACTTTCTGTCAGTTCTCTAAATTGTTCAGAAAATGCACAAATAACCTGATGCCCTTTTTCTTTTAGTATTTTTGCAATTGCTAAAAAAGGTTCAATATCTCCTCGTGTTCCTATTGATGTTAAGATTATTTTCATTCGCTCCTTTATTAATTGACTACAATAATTCGTTCGTCTTTGCAATGTATTATGTAAAGATAAATGTATTTTATATGCAATCCAAAATATTGTAAGAGAGACTATTGTGATCAGTTTAGTTTTCTCAATATTAAAATAACTTTGACAATCTAATAATATTTATTCATCCAACTTATTAGCATTATCAAATTTTGCCTTCATTGTAGGATTGCCGTAGGTTAATTTTTTGATTGTCAAATCATCTGCTTTATTATTAGCTAAACGCAGATTATTTTCTGATGATAACAGAGCATCTTTAGTTTTTTGAAGATGAGTAATTGTTTTATCAATTTCGTCAATAGCAGTTTTGAATTTCCGACTAGCTAAATCATAATTATAAGCAAAACCTTGTCTAAATGCCTCTATCTTGTCCTCAAAATTGGTAATGTCAATATTTTGATTTCTCATCAAATTAAGTTCTTGCTTATATTTTAGAGAGTTCATTGCTGCATTACGAAGAAGAGTAATGATTGGAATAAAAAACTGAGGTCGTATTACATACATTTTATCGAATCTATAAGAAACGTCAACAATTCCATTATTGTAGAATTCGTTTTCCGATTCTAAAAGCGAAACTAAAACAGCATATTCACAGTCTTTATCTTTACGATCTTTGTCAAGTTTTGCAAAGAAATCTTCATTTCTTTTTTTAGTGGCTGTTTCATCATTTTCGTTCTTCATCTCAAACATTATCGAGATAATTTCGTTTCCAGCATCGTCGGTTTCTCTGTAAATGAAATCACCTTTAGTGCCACCACTTGAATCATTATCTTTTTCGAAATATGCATTCTGAAAAGCTGTTGCCCGAAGTTTATTGAATTCTATTTCACAATGTTGCTCTAAAGTTTCGCCAACCATTTTTGTGGAAAGTTTTTGCTTAAACTCTTTTAAACGAGCAATCTCATCATCTTTTATTTTGATAGTTTCGTCTTTTGTAATTAGCTTATTTGCAAATTCTTCTTTGATTGATTTTTCAAGCAGCTCTTTTTCGGTTTCTTTAATTTTTAAATTGCTGATAAGCTCATCACGTTCTTTTTCAATATTATTAGTCGCTTCTGATACAGCTAATTTCTTTTCAATTTCTGCCTTTTCAATTTTTGATTTCATTTCAGAAATCTCAGCTTCTTTTTTGGTGAGCTTCTCTGCAAGCTCAGCACCACTATGAGCTTTTAGTTCAATTAATTCTTTATCCTTTTTTGTCAACTCTTCTTGCAAAGAATTTTTTATGTTTGCTTCGGCAAGTTTAACAGCATTTTCTATCTCAGATTCTTTATTTTTCAAATCATTTGTTAGCTCATCACGCTCTTTTTCAATTTCTTTAGTTGCATTTGAGACAGCTAACATCTTTTCAGATTCTGCTTTTTCGATTTTAGATTTCATTTCTAAAATTTCCGTTGCTTTTTTTGCTAGTTGTTCGGCAAGTTCAGTATCGCTATGAGCTTTTAATTCTGTTAGTTCTTTATCTTTTTTTGCTAATTCTTCTTGCAATGAATTTTTCATTTTAGCTTCTGCAAGTTTAACAGCATTCTCTTTTTCCTTTTCGGCAAGATTTAGCCTGTTATTTAGTTCTTCTTCAAATTTATGATCACGAACTTGTTTAAGTATATCAGCAAATCCAGCTTCATCAACTTTAAAAGCTTTTTTACAGTTTGGACAGATTATTTCATTCATAATTTCTAAAAATTTCTGTATTTTCTAAAATTCACATCGGCTTATCGAAATACACCATAACTAGTCACACGTTTTTGCGATGTTTTTTGTAAAGATAAATGTAATTTATCTGTAATCCAAAATTTCGTAATAAATGGCTTTCCCGATGCAGACTGTATAGATTGCAAAGCAACCTCATGCATAAGTGTTATGAAATATGATACCTAAAAGATTATATTACTGAAGATGCAAAAATAAGAATATAATACCCAACAAGCATACACACAATGGCAACTATCTCGATAGCCCATAAAATAAAGTGTTTTTTCAAAAGTGAAATTGCTGTAATCGCAATTAAAACTGCTGCAGATATGGTTATATACGACATTGAATAGTCTACCCAAAAACCGATTAGAATAATTGCAAAACCCAGCAAAGCACCAAACATATGAAACTTTAGAACTGTGGAATTTTTAATATTACTCATAAAACCAACACCTGCCAAAAGCCATGCTCCAAGGTTTGAAAGAATAAAACTATCGGATTTGAGTGTAAGGTTTATGATAGAAATTGTACCACAACTATACAATAGAAATGCAACAAATAGCCATACAGGCACATTGTAAAATGTCATTGATATTGATTTTGGGAGTTTCCCTGTTTGTGCAAGACACCTTTTTGTGCTAATAATAAGGTAAATAATAAAAAATACAGTCGCTGATAATAGTAATGGAAGTAGTAAATTCATGATTGTGTAGTTTTAAATGGTTATTTAGGGATTGTTTAAAAAATTGATTATGGGATGGTCTTTAATGTTGAGAATATGGGGCATTTGGCATTTTGAAATACAAACATATCAAACATGTTACAATAATAAAAATTAGCACTATCCAACAAATGACATATATTTTTATTGGCGATTCGCACCTATTCATCGTTTGATAATCCTTTTAATAATGCTCCTGCTAATAAAAGACCTGTACCCCAAAGAGCAACTTTTGAGTTCTTTGAAACCAAACCTGCTAATGCTAATGCTCCGCCTGCTCCTAATCCAACATTTCCAGCCTTGTCAACTTGACTACTATATTTTTCTCCAAAATGCACCCAATTCTTAAAATGTTCACAGTTATTAGAAAAATAATTATATGCTCTTTCACCAACTCTTGATAATGCTCTATTAAAAGCTAATTTTCGTTCTGATTCAGAACCTTCAAATTTTTCTATACGTACAGGTTCTAATGTTTTAAGATAATCTACAATTTCCTCATTTGATATCTCTTTAACTCCATTTTTATAATTAGCAATAAATACAGGCTGATCTGCTCTTTGTCCCATATAAAGAACATAATGATCAACCATACCAATAAATCTTTTCCTTAATACTAATGCATCTGTAGCTCTTAGCCCTTGCATTTTAATAAATTCACTTAATGTCATAAAACTTTTGTTTTAAAATTACGACTCAAAATTATCATATTTATTAGCACAATTTATGCAGACTTTGACCATTGACCACTCATTGTCCCAAAGTTTTTTTTGCAAAGTTGTTAATTACACATTCATAATTAAATCTTAGTCTGCAATATAGAGCATTGTTCCTTTTCAAATATTCATGTATCTTATTTGGAGCCTTTTTAAATAAATATTTACCATCATTGTCCACTCCATACCTAACAAGTGGAGAAAAATGTCCACTATTTATTTTCGGTTTTACTAGCCTTTTTTCTTTTAAAATTGAAAACACTAATACTAAGTCACTAACCTTATCTGTATTTCCCTTATAATCAAAGTGGTCACTTATTGGATTAAAAATTTTACGAAAATTCTTTTTGCTGATTATAGTCTTTTTATCAATCAAAAAATCCATTAAGCAATTTAATTCATAATCTAATCCTTTCCATTCATAGTATGGCAAACCCCTATTAGTTGGTCGAGGTCTTAATATTTGTTGTTTTTTCAAACCTAGCATTTGCTCCAAAACATTGAAATCATAACCAGACATTTCACAAGCATTTAAAAGAGTATTTTGTATATTATAAAGAGTCTCTACAGAGTCAATACTATTAAGTACTGTCTGAAAAACATCACTTAAAAGATATTCTAATTGTTCTTTTTCCTTGCTTTTAATTCCTTTAAGATTCTCATTTATTTTGATTAGACTAATCGTTGCTAGTTCAGATAATCTTATTGTATCAGTATTAGTTATTGCAATCTTAATTTCAGCCAGTGTTCCATTAAGAAACTTCTCGAAATCATACTTACGAATCAAAGTAATCAGACTGGATGAATCCTGATAGTTTTCAGATATTATTGTATCAATCTTTCTCATTTATTTGCAAAACATTCTTTCGTATAAACGCCAACAGTGAGTTTAAGAATTGTAGTCTACCATTTATCCTACACGGGTTTCTGGATATTGTTTTTTTATTTCTCTATGAAAGAATTTGCCTTGAGATTCAGCTCCTTCAAATTCATACCATTCTGATTCTGGAAAATCAGAGTATTGCCAAACAGCTTCGCTATTAAATTCAATTTCCAATATTGAGTTATCAAAATCATAACCAATACTTCTAATCATTGACGATTCAATTTGCTTTCTTTCCATTGTGATTATATTTTTTGTTCTCTAATTTTAGTTACTACAGTTTTATAATTTTCATCATTTTTAACAAACTTTTTTTTCCAAGATTTAACAAGTTCTGGGTCTTCACTTGTTGGTCTAGGATTATTTAATTTAACTCTTACTCTTGATGGGATTTTTATAGACTCCCCAACAATAACAGCTTCTCCAATTCGTAAAGAAGGCAATAAATCAATTAAACTATTTAGGTTGTCTGGCGCAGAAGATTTAACAATCCCTTGGTCACTCGAATTTGTTAATCTTAATGCCATTAATGTTCCTACTTGAGCAAGTATAGTTTCTGAAATTTCAGAAGGTCGTTGTGAAATTACCATTGCCCCAACTCCAAATTTTCGTCCTTCTTTAAAAATTCTTTCTACTGCTTTTTTCGAATAGCTATTATTATCATTTTTGTTTAAGTACGTATGAGCTTCTTCATAAGCAAGTAATAGAGGTCTGTTTTTTCCAGTATATTCTTCAATCCTACCCCAAAACATACTATCATACACAAAACGCGTTATTAGACCTATTGTAATATCCAACACTTCAAAAGGAACTCCACTTAAATCTAAAATCGTAAGCTTTTCATTATTTCCTATCCATTCGTTTAGAATATTATGAAGGTCTTTGGGTGAATTTTCATCTTTATAGTCTCCTGGATGAAACAAGAAATCAAATCGACTATCCTTTATCCTTGTTAACAATTTTTTCTCATAGGAATAAAAATCCTGATGTTTTGATTTGTAAGGCGCACCTGCACCCATCGGATATGGAATAAATTCTGCAGGAACAAGATTATTATAGTCACCATTCTTAGGACTCTCATCATCATCTTTTGCAATCTGAGCTGTAGCTTTTGTTTGTTTGTCTTTAACAGATTCTAAGAATGTTGCATTAAGCCACCAATTCATTTCGTGCCAGACCTTTCTAACATTAAATGGAATTGGAGAATCTGCTGTTATAAAGTTCTTTTCAACAGATCCAGACTTCAATTTATTGTGATTCTCTTTTTTTAATTCAGTTATTAATTCACGAAATTTCCTATAGTCTGGTTTTGCATCATCAAGAGGCTTGGCTCCAACGAGAAAATAGGCTAATTCATCAAAATTCATTAACCAAAATGGAATATATAATGGATTGTTTTTGTCATTGATTTTAAAAACTTTGGCATCTGGAAATGCAGATGCATATTCTCCATGTGGGTCAACTAAAATGATGCGAGAACCATTATAATCATTTAATACAGCTTTAAGAATACTAACTGTTGTGTTTGATTTTCCACTACCTGTTGATCCTAAAATTGCACAATGTCTTAAAATGAGTTTATGGATATCAACATAAACAGCTAGATTTTCCGAAGAAGAATGCTTACCAATTTCGACTGAACTATCATCTTTTTGCCCATAAATTTCAAACAAATCCATTTCAACGACTAAATGAACTTCATCATTAATAGTTGGATAAGTTCCTATACCTTTCTCAAAATCTCTATCACCAATCTTTTCACCTATGAGTTGAACAGTTAAAAAACGAGAGCCGATTATTTGCTTAATAGTATTTTCATTCGTTTTGCTAGGTGTGTTTGAGACTGATGATACAATACCATAAATAGAAATGTTTCCTATTGGCATTTTAACAAATGTTCCTATTTGTCCAATCTTATAAACTCGACCATTAATAATTGGTGCAGATGATGGAATTTTGTCTGATATTTCAACTTCTACAGTACTAGAGTCAACACGAATAATTGTGCCTAGATATGTAATTTCATTTCTCATTAGCAAGGGTTTCAATGGGGCCTTTTTTTCCAGAATTTGCAACGATAAAGTCAATCAAATTATTAAAGTCTCCAATTATTATTTCTTCTGTATCATCTTTCCAATAATAATTACTTTTTTTATCGTCTTTTAACTCATCTGCATCAATCGACCATTCTGCCATTTCTCCATTGACAATACCTTTCTTTGGACTAAATGCACTTAAATTAAGATACGAAGATGACACTTTATATAGTTCGTCTATTGTGTCATCCGAATAAGCAAAGACGATTATATGAAGACGATTGTTTTGTCTTAGACTATTAAAAATTACTTCATTTATGTGTTGGTCTGAAAATGAATAACCAGATATTATAAAAAGTAGCTCTCCATTTGTCAAAAATGTTTTTAGTCTATCAAAATACGAAATGAAAGGTTGCTTTCTTGATGAATCATATTTCTCTTTAGATGGATATATTACAACTTCATTTCCTTCTTTTTCAACATTGTCAATTTTACCCAATCGTACAATTCTATATGAGTTCTTTATTTTGTCTTTTTTCCAAAACCAACTTAGTGAGCCATGAATCTTCCAAAGTCTAATCCAAGACTTGGTAATGTCGCTATTATCAACAAATCGTTCTACATTTTCAGGTAAAAAGAAAGGTTCATATGAGCCAACAAAACCATCAAAATATGGTATCTGAGTTTCTTCCAATGACTTTTCAAAAATCAAATCATAATTTGAAGTAAATATCTCTTTTGAAAAATCACGATTTTGCATATTCAACCAAGCCATTAATTTTTTAGTGTTTTGGATATTTGCTCCTTTTTCCTTTTCGCTAAGAATTTGATGAATTTTATTACAAATCTCAATATCTAAGCTCTTTGCGGATTCGCCATCAATTTCAAGATATTTTTTATCGCTTTTTTCACTTGTAATTTCTCTAATTCGCCTGATTTGATTTAAAATATCTTCTATGTTTACGGCTCTCCCTTTAATTGATGATTCTAAATCTTTTTTTACTATGGAGAAATTAGATAAGTGATTATCTTTAAGTAATTCTTCAACACCTGTTGTTAGTTGTGCTATGTTTGGTATTCCTAATGCTGTCGAAGTTCCCGCCCCAAAGAAAAAACCAACATTTTTAGAATAAGAAAGCTGATTTTTTAATTCTTGGATTTCTCTTATAATGTTTGTCTTAGTCATCTTTTTATATTTTTCTGTTTACTCTCTATAGAGGCATTGCCTCTAACTTCTTCTTTTACGACATATAATTCCAAAACATTCGCAACCCATTTATTTAGCAAATCCCACTACACGCACCTAAGCAATTACATATCAACAAGATAACCCAACAACACTAATAAACAAATGCATTTACAAATATTTAGCTCTTTAAAAACACTCAAAAATATAAAAACACGCACTTTAACAAATGCCTTTAAACAATGCTAATATCACAAAGTTATAAATATGTCTTAATTTACAATAATAAATTCGATATAAAATACTTCTAAATATTAACAATTAAGATGTTGAGCGAAATATGGAAGAATCGTATAAAATTTTTTTTCTCTGTTCGAAACCTATCTTTTTACTACTTTTGCCCCATGATAGCCTGGCTAGAAAAACATATGCTCCCCTGCCCTGTAAAGCAAACTATGGGGATGGATTGCCCCGGTTGCGGAATGCAAAGAGCTATTCTGGAACTCTTTAAAGGAAATTTTGTTGAGAGCTTTATTGCATACCCAGCTCTAATGCCAATTATGGCAATGCTTATCTTTCTGGTTCTACACCTAAAGTTTGATTTTAAACATGGTGCATTAATTCTTAAAATCGCTTTTATAATTAATGCAATAGTTATATCTTTGAGTTATTTCCTAAAATTAATTCATTGATGTGAATTTGTTAGTAAGATACAAGATACAAGATACAAGAGCCAAGAGCCAAGAGCCAAGAGCCAAGAGCCAAGAGCTAAGTAACAAGAAACAAGATACAAGAAACAAGAAACAAGAAACAAGAAACAAGAAACAAGAAACAAGAAACAAGAGTCAAGAGTCAAGAGTCAAGAGTCAAGAGCCAAGAGCCAAGAGCCAAGAGTCAAGAGCTAAGAGCCAAGTAACAAGAAACAAGAACGAAATAACACTAAAATAAAATGGAAAACAATAACAATCAAAACCCGGACAATAAAATTCCTAATCCAAACAATGATATTCCAGAGATTAGCTCTATCCCACCTTTACCAAATCAGGAGCCAATAAACAATCCTGTAAATAATGCTCAGGAGCCACAAAAAGGGTTTCAGCAAGATAACAACCAACAACAATTTGCTCAACAACAGCAAGCTAATCAGCAACAATATAATCAGCAACAACAACAGCAATTTAACCAGCAACAACAGTACAATCAACAACAGTATAATGCCGGGAATCAAAACCAGCAAAAACTTAATTATACTCCTCCTGTTAATAATGGTTATCAGAACAGAACTCCAATGCAAATAAGTGTTCCAAACTCTGCAGGAGTATTGACTTTGGGAATTCTGTCAATATTAACTTTATGTTGCTGCGGGCCGTTTTTGGGGCCAATCTTAGCTGTTATCGCTTTGTTTTTAGTGCCTAAAGGTATGCGCGCATACAACGAGAATCCTAATTTGTACAAATTATCATCTTTCAATAACCTGAAAGCCGGTAAAATTTGTGCTATAATTGGCTTGTCATTAGGAATCTTACTACTTATCTATTTTATCGTTATGTATTCTATTGAACCAGGCAATATGAGCGAAATTAACGAAGCTTTTGACCAAGCTTGGAACGAAATGGGATATTAATAATATGTCTATAAATAAAAGAATAAAAATACTTTCCGAAATTGGTAATTCATTTAATGAAATTGCTAATGGAAAACAGATAGATGCTTTTCCAGGATTTGAATCTGTCTTTAATCATAACCCGTGGTTCACTAGTGAGAACGTAAAATACTCTCTACAAGAATGGAGCAACTTGCTTAGCGAGAAAAATCTGAATTCATGGATATCTACATATAATATCCCAGATAATTACTCAAGCTCTGTAAAGTTAGGGATAATAATGGCCGGAAATATTCCGTTTGTTGGTCTTCACGATCTTATTTGTGGATATATTCTTGGTGTAAAATTAAGAATCAAGCTTTCGTCGAAAGATACAGTATTGATGAAATGGTTTATCGATTCTATCAAGGAAAGAGATAATGATTTTTCGGATAAGATAATAATTTTTGAGGAATTAATTTCGGATTTCAATACCGTTATAGCAACAGGTAGCAATAGTTCTAATCAGTATTTTGAATATTATTTTAAATCATATCCAAAAATCTTACGCCATAATCGTAGTTCTATCGCTGTTCTAACAGGAAAAGAAACAAACGAAGAATTGGAAGCTCTTGGTGATGATATTTTCACCTACTTTGGACTAGGTTGCCGTAATGTGACATCATTAAGAATTCCCGAAGGTTTTGAATTTGCTCCTCTGGCAGAGGCATTCAAGAAATATCAAAACGCAATTGACAATAATAAATATGCAAATAATTTTAATTATCAGTATACAATTATTGCAATGAACAGAATTTTGCACGTTAATTTGCATAATCTTTTGTTGCTAGAGAGTCCTTCTCTACACTCTCCTGTAAGTATTGTTAATTATCAGTATTATTCAGACATTAAAAATCTAAATAAAGAATTACATCAACACAAAGACGATATTCAATGCATCGTCAGTAATTCTGAAGATATTGATTCACGTGTTGATTTTGGTCAAACACAAAAACCTTCATTATCAGATTATGCTGATAATATTGATACAATAGAATTTTTATTAAATTTGCAGCAATGATTATAAAGTATCGTATTATATCGGGGGAAAGTGACGAATTTGTCAGAGATGTTGAGATATTTTCTGATGACACTTTTATGGAGTTTCATAAAGCTATACAGTCTGCCTGTGCTTATGACAGTACAATGATGAGTACATTTTACTTATCGAATGACAATTGGGATAAACTTCAGGAAATTGCAGAGGCAAAAATGGATGAAGTTGCTCAAATCGACGTTATGTTGATGGGAGAAACTAAATTACAAGATTTAGAACCAGAAATTGGACAAAGATTCATTTATATTTATGATTTCTTTTCTGTAAGATCATTCTTCATAGAAATTGTAAATATTAGAGAAAAATCTACCGATGATGAGAATCTTGAATTTCCAATTTGCACATTATCACATGGAACACCTCCAAAACAAATGTTTTTAGACGATTCTATTCCAGATAATTTTGGAGATGAAGATCCTGAGGATTTCTTTGATAATCCTGATGAATTTGGATTCGATAATATTGACGACTACGACCTTTAATGAATAAAGACAAGCATCTTGTAATAATCTTTGGGCCAACAGGAGTTGGAAAAACCGATTTAAGCATAAATCTGGCTTCTCATTTCAATTCAGAAATTTTTTCGTGCGATTCACGTCAGTTTTACAAAGAACTTGGTGTAGGTGTCGCAAAACCTGATGACGAGCAACTATCGAGAGTAAAACATCATTTTATAAATAGTGTCTCAATATACGACCATTATAGCATTAGTCAGTTCGAGACAGACACAATCAGCGCATTAGACGAGTATTATAAAACTCATGATGTTGCGTTTATGGTTGGCGGATCGGGATTATACATAGATGCAATTTGTAATGGAGTGGATATTATGCCCGATCATGATGAAAAGATTAGGCAGGAAGTAATCAAATTCTATGAAGATGAAGGTCTGGAAGCTATCAGATTTGAATTAAAAAAGATAGATCCAGAATATTACGAAAAAGTTGATTTAAAAAATCCACAGAGAATTCTTCGTGCAATTGAGATGTATCGACTAACCGGAAAGCCATTTTCCGAGTTTAGAACAAATAAAAAAGTAGACCGTAATTTTAATATTATAAAAATTGGCATAAATTTAGATAGGGAAATACTCTATAGTAGAATTAATCTTCGTGTTGATAAAATGATTGAAGAGGGTTTGATTCAGGAAGCAAAAGCCTTACATATATACAAAGGGCTGGTTGCTTTAAAAACGATTGGTTATACAGAATTGTTTAAGCATTTTGAAAATGAACAAAATTTAACAGAATCTGTTGAGTTGATTAAAAGAAATAGCAGACACTATGCCCGCAGACAACTTACATGGTTCCGAAGGTATAAAGATGCTAACTGGTTTGAACCTAATGAAGAAACAAAAATTTTAGAACATATTAATTCGAGTATAAATTTCGTTAAATAATAAAAATTGCAGGTATGAAAAAAATTATTTTAATTAGTTTAAGTTTAATTCTTCTTGGTTTCGTTGCGATGCCGGAAATTAGCGCACAAAACGATTCTAAGATTGTAAAGCTTACAGAATCTAATTTTACAAAAGAAACAAAATCAGGATTAGTTCTTGTTGACTTCTACGCAGATTGGTGTCGTCCTTGTAAAATGATGCAACCAATTCTTGAGGATGTTGCTGGTGAACAAGTAAAACATATTGTTATCGCAAAAGTAAATACTGATCACAATAAAACTCTATCGCAAAAATTTGGGATTAGTGGAATTCCTTGTATGATTCTTTTTAAAGATGGTAAAGAAATTACCAGAATTATTGGTTATCATGAGAAGACTGCTTTAATGGCTAAATTAGAACCTCATTTTTCAAAATAGTATTTAAATAATCTTTGATTTTCCTGATTGTTTCGGGTTTAATTAGATCTAGAATAAAATTATTGTAATGCACCCATCTGCGGATGTGGTGCTTTTTTTTTGGCATGAATCTAAATCTTGTGATTCAGAGAGGATTTTGTTAGACTCCGATAGGAGTCCTATGTTTGTAGCAATTGAACATTGCTACAAATATGCGACTCCAGATGGAGTCGTACATCATTTTATTCTTTGGAAACAATTATGATAGAAGCAAAATGAGCAACAATCATCATAAACTGTTTAAATAATCTTCATCAAATTTGACACTTTTCTTTTGCCACTGATTCTCAGATTTAAAAATCAATTTATGACATTATTCCATTTTTTACAGATTATTTGCTGTTTGAGAAACTGTGTTGAAAAGAATTTGTTGTTGAACTCCGATAGGAGTCCTATGTTTGTAACAATTGAATATTGCTACAAATATGCGACTCCGGATGGAGTCGTACATCATATTATTCTTTGGAAACAATTATGATTAATTTATCTGCTAAAGATTTGAATTTAAATAATCTTCATCAAATTTGACACTTTTCTTTTGCCACTGATTCTCAGATTTAAAAATCAATTTATGACATTATTCCATTTTTTACAGATTATTTGCTGTTTGAGAAACTGTGTTGAAAAGAATTTGTTGTTGAACTCCGATAGGAGTCCTATGTTTGTAACAATTGAATATTGCTACAAATATGCGACTCCGGATGGAGTCGTACATCATATTATTCTTTGGAAACAATTATGATTAATTTATCTGCTAAAGATTTGAATTTAAATAATCTTCGCATTTCTTGATTGCTTCAGGTTTACCGAGATCTAGGATAAAATTATTATCGTGTACCCATCCGCCTACATTGTGGGTTTGTGCTATATCAAGCAGTACAGGAATTATTGAGAATGCTCCCTCCTTTTCAATTAAATCAAACAACTCATAGTTTATTACATAAATACCACTAAAAGCCATCTCATCATACTTAGACTTTTCAATTGAAATTACCTGTGAGTTAGTTTTATAACATTTCCAACCACATAAACGTCTGTTCTCATCAAACAACAATTGCTTTTTACTGTCTCTATGCTTCACAGCCATAGTGACAATATTTTCAGAAGCCTGATGAGCCTTATACATTTCATTTAAATCAATATCAGAATAAATATCAACATTGTGTAACAGAAAAGTATCTCCAGGCTCAAATAATGATTTTGCTTTCTTTAATCCCCCACCTGTTTCAAGCAACATACCAGTTTCATCAGAGATAGCTATTTCGACACCAAAATCATTATCACGAACAAAACTGATAATCTGGTTAGCAAAATGATGAACATTGATTACAATATAAGTAAACCCTGCATCGCGTAATTTTTCAATCTGCAATTGCAACATTGGCTTTCCATTAACTGGAACCATTGCTTTTGGCATTGAGTCTGTTAAAGGTGCTAGTCTGGTTCCCAAACCAGCGGCAAAAATCATTGCTTTCATAGTCTTTATTTCAAAAAAAATGCTCCTTAATCGGAGCATTTTATTAATATATCAATTTAATTAGAGTAAGAAACTTAAAATAATACCAGCAGCTACAGCCGATCCAATTACACCAGATACGTTTGGAGCCATTGCGTGCATCAATAAGAAGTTAGTACTATCTTCTTTGTGACCAAGTTCCTGTGCAACACGAGCACTATCAGGAACAGCAGATACTCCGGCACATCCAATAATTGGATTTACTGGATTTGATTTTGGTGACAACCAGTTCATCACTTTTGCAGCTAAAACACCCATTGCAGTAGCTAATACAAAAGAAAGTGCCCCCATAACAAATATCAATACAGAGTCAGAAGTTAAAAACACATCTGCCTGAGTAGATGCACCAACAGTAAGACCAAGTAGAATAGTAATTGTATCAATTAATGGGTTTGCAGCAGTTTCAGATAATCTACGTGTAACACCACTCTCTTTAAGAATATTTCCAAAGAATAACATTCCTAACAATGGAAGAGCAGTTGGAGAAAGATAAGCAGTTAGCAGCAGACCTACAATAGGGAAAATTATTTTTTCAATTTTTGATACCTGTCTAGGTGCTCTCATTTTAATTTTACGTTCTTTCTTTGTTGTAAGCAACTTCACAATAGGAGGCTGAATTACAGGCACAAGAGCCATATAAGAATAAGCAGCAATTGCAATTGGGCCAATCAGGTTTTTAACATAAATTGGCGCCCCAGCGGCATCGAAGCCTATAATATTCAATCCGTTTGCGAGTTTCGAACTAATAAAAATTGCAGTAGGACCATCAGCACCACCAATAATACCGATAGCACCAGCCTCTGCAGGATGGAATCCAACCATAAGAGCTAACAAGAAGGTTGCAAATACACCAAATTGAGCAGCAGCACCAAGCAGCATTAGTCTAGGATTAGAAATAAGTGATGAAAAGTCTGTCATAGCTCCGATTCCAAGAAAAATCAATGGAGGGAACCATCCCTGAACAACACCACCATATAGAATATTCATTACCGATCCAGGTTCATAGATTCCTAATTTCAAGTTAAAATCAACAGCCTGAAACATTGGAATATTACCAATCAAGATACCTACACCAATCGGGATAAGTAATAATGGTTCGTAGTTAAATCGTATAGCAAGAAAAATAAAGATTAATCCGACACATAACATAATTAAGTGTCCGAATGATGCATTTGCAAATCCAGTAAATTCCCAGAATTTTAAAAGTCCGTGCATTGCAGCACTTCTTCTTTCATGCTCAGTACCATCATCAAAAATAAGTTTATCTCCATCAATTTGAGCTTCACGAGAAGGAAGTGTTATAGACTCTGGAGTTGTTACATAGCCTCTATCAGAAGTATTAGGGTCTGTATTTTTACTATAGTGAACTACAGTTGTTGATTCAAAAACCATTTTGATTTTATCACCATCAATATAATACTTACCAGGATATTCATGTTTAGCAGAGTCCATTGAAAAAGTACCGTCTTCATTAAAAACTATTGTTTTAAAACGGCTTACAGTTTCTACGTTAGCTTCTTCATCAGGCATAATAGCAGTAGGATAATAACCATCAGATTTATTCATCCATTTGCTATTTGTTAAATCATCTTTTGAAATATTACCAGCTGAAAAAGCGAAGATAGATGTTACTGCAAAAAATAAAGTGAGTAATATTTTGTTTTTCATTTTATTGGTCTTTTCTTATTCGATTTCAATTAAAACGTCGTTCTGTAAAACAGATTGACCAACTTTCACTTTAACAGCAGCAACAACACCATCATGTTCACAAACAATATTGTTTTCCATCTTCATAGCTTCCATAATCATAACTACAGAACCTTTGGTAACTTTATCTCCTTCGCTAACTTTAACGTCAAGAATATTACCAGGAAGTGGTGAATTTATTGCTTTAACATTACCTGAAGATGATTTTTGTTTTGGCTGAACAGGCTCGTTTTTAACAGCTTGCGGTCTTGCTTTTCTAACAATTGGTGCTGGTTTTTCCGCTTTCTTTTCCAGCTCTACTTCATATTTTGTTCCATTAACCTGAATATGTGCAATATTTTCAACTATTTCTTCTATTGCAACATCATATTCATTTTTATTAATTTTGAATTTGAAGTTTTTCATTTATCTAAAATTTGTTTTAGTTAATATTGGCGATTTTTGTACCCCACTGAGTGTTAACTCGATTTTTAATATCCATAGTAAGAATCATTGATTCTTCATCATGCATATCTTCAAAATGCAAATGCAAAGCCATTGCAATTGCAGCAAACACCTCAGAATCCTCTGTTTTAATTTCTTCTTTTACTGTTACTGCTTTTTCTTTTACTTTCTTCTCTACTTTCTTTTCCTTAGGATTAAAATTAATCAGTTTAGGTAAAGTGTTGAAAAATAAATAAATTGAAATTAAAGCACCAAATACGACACTAAATCCAATAATAAAAACTGTTATTGCGTTAGCATCAATTTTAGTTGTATCAAAAGAAATTGCACTTAATATACTTAACATATCTATACTATTTACAAAGGAATATTTGTGTGTTTTTTCGCAGGCATTTTATCTCTCTTAGAACTAAGAGCAGCAAGGGCTCTAATAATTCTAAAGCGTGTATTACGAGGTTCAATAACATCGTCAATAAACCCGTATTTAGCAGCTTGATAAGGATTAGCAAATTTTTCTCTGTATTCTAATTCCTGCTCTGCTACATACTCTGCTCTCTTTTCAAGATCGTCACCAAATGCTTTTAATTCTTTATAGTTAAGAACTTCGATAGCACCTTGAGCTCCCATTACAGCGATTTCAGCTGTAGGCCATGCATAATTAAGATCACCTTTTAATTGTTTACAACTCATAACATCATGAGCTCCACCATAAGATTTTCTTAATGTCACAGTAACTTTAGGAACAGTTGCCTCACCATAAGCATACATTAACTTTGCACCATTTGAGATAATTCCACCATATTCTTGTGAGCTACCAGGTAAGAAACCAGGAACATCAACAAGAGTTACCAATGGAATATTGAAACAGTCACAGAATCTAACAAAACGTGCAGCTTTTTTAGAAGCATCAATATCAAGAACACCAGCAAGGAAATTTGGTTGATTTGCGACAATGCCAACAGATTGTCCGTTAAATCTTGCAAATCCGACAACAATATTCTTAGCATAATACTTATGTACCTCTTCGAATTCGCCATTATCAACTAAAGTATTGATAATATCTAATACATTATAAGGTTTATTTGGATTATCAGGGATAATAGTATTTAATACATCATCAATTCTATCGATAGGATCATTACATTCAACTAATGGAGTTGTTTCCATAAAATTTTGTGGAACATAAGAAATGATACTTCTTAAAGTATCGATAGCAGCTTGTTCGTTTTCTGCTACAAAATGCGAAACACCTGATTTTGAAGCATGAACCATAGGGCCACCAAGATTTTCAACAGAAATATCTTCGCCAGTCACAGTTTTTGTTACTTTAGGACCAGTCACAAACATATAACTAATTTCCTCAGTCATAAGAATAAAATCTGTTAAAGCTGGAGAATAAACTGCTCCACCAGCACAAGGGCCTAAAATTGCGGACAATTGCGGTATAACCCCCGAGGCTTCAATATTTCTTTGAAAGATATCAGCATAACCCGATAAGCTAAGTACACCTTCCTGAATACGAGCACCACCACTATCGTTAAGTCCAATCACAGGAGCACCAGCTTTCATTGCCATATCCATTACTTTACAAATCTTCTTTGCATTAGTTTCTGATAAGGATCCGCCAAGTACAGTAAAATCCTGAGAATAAACATAAATCAAGCGACCTTCGATAGTTCCATAACCTGTAACTACACCATCACCCAAGAATTTGGTTTTATCAAGACCAAAATCCGTAGCACGATGTGTCACGAACATATCCAACTCCTCGAAACTACCTTCGTCTAAAAGCAGATCGATTCGTTCGCGGGCTGTAAGTTTTCCTTTTGCATGTTGCGCGTCTATACGTTTTTCCCCACCTCCTAAGCGAGCCTCCGTACGCATTTCAACAAGTTTCTTGATTTTTTCTTCAATTGCCATTTTAAAGTTGTTCTAGTTTTGTTTTGATTCCGTTATTTATTTGTTTTTGTCTTCGCAAAATTCTGTTAGTACACCAAAACTTGATTTTGGATGAAGGAAACCAATTTCTAGTCCCTCTGCTCCTTTTCTAGGTGTCTTATCTATAAGCCCAACACCCTTTTCTTCAAGCTCTACTAAAGCACCATCTATCCCATTTACTGCAAAAGCAATATGGTGAATACCTTGTCCTTTTTTCTCGATAAATTTACCAACTGGACCTTCTGGGTCTGTAGACTCTAAAAGTTCAATTTTTGTTTGTCCAATTTTGAAGAATGCAGTCTTTACTTTTTGGTCTTTTACTTCCTCAATTGCATAGCAAGTTAAACCTAAAACATCTTCATAGTACTTTCTAGCTTCATCGATTGATTTAACCGCGATGCCAATGTGTTCGATATGAGTTAATTCCATTATTTAAGAAGTTTAATTTCAAGAACAACAAAGATATAAAAAGGGTTTCACAATTTTCACATTAAATATTATTAATTTTTATATTTTTTTTGAATCAAAACAATATTTATTAATTTAGTAAAAAATTTTTGCGCAAATCAGGCAACTAATTGTTATTAACAACGTCAATAAATTGAAAATTAAAGAAATGGACCTAAGCAACCAGGACGATGTAAAGACGATTGTAGAGGGATGTATCAAGGGAGACAGAAACAGTCAGCATCTTCTATACAAAGCTACCTATGGTAAAATGCTAGGGACATGTATGAGATACGCTTCTGATATGGATGAAGCAAAAGATTTTCTACATGATGGGTTCATAAAGGTCTTTGAAAAAGTTAAATATTTTAAACACACAGGTTCGTTTGAAGGATGGGTAAGACGAATAATTGTAAATAACACAATTGATTGTCTAAGGAAGAAAAATAAAATGCAGTTTAATTCTGATTCTGATTATTCTTTATTAAATCTAACAGATAACTCAGAAGAAGGACTAGAAAAATTAAATCAAACAAACCTAAGTGCTGCAAGAATTATTGAAATGATACAAGAGCTTTCGCCAGCTTACAAAACGGTTTTTAACCTTTATGTTATTGAAGAGTATTCGCATAAAGAGATTGCAGAAATTCTAGGCATAAGCATCGGAACATCAAAATCAAATCTTGCAAAAGCAAAAATGAAATTAAAAAATTTTTATATAGAGAAATACGGAGACATCAATGAATGATCTAAAAAACATAAAAGAAATTCTTCAAAATTATGAGGCTGAGTACAATCATCAGGATTGGATAAAGCTAGAGAAGGATTTACCTAAACCAGGCATGAGTGGCATGACGAAAACATTACTTGTAGCAACAAGTATTATTGTTACAGTTACTGCTGCAATATTTTTCATTAATAAGTATGACAAAAATACAAAATCTGATTCTAGTGAAAAGGAGATTGTTTCTAATACTATTAATAATAACAATAACTCAGAAATTAAAACTAATAATGGGAATGAAAATCCAAACACTATTGTTTTAAATGAAATAGATTCTTCTGATCAGAATTCAGAAAACATTAATAAAAACGCATCTGATGAAAATATTTTCTCAAATGAGAATGAATCTGATATAATTAACGAATCGGACAACAATACCATTACAGAAAATATTGATCCAGAAGAAATTGTAGAAAAAATAACAGAGCAAAATAACAATAACATAGAAAATCATTCAAATGAAGTATGTGAAGAAAATTCAATTCCAGACATTTCAACTGCAAGCTTTACAACAAAAATAAACAACAATTGCATACCTTCAACTGTTCAGTTTGAAGTAAAAGATTTACCTTCAAATTGTGAACTAATTTGGAATACTGGCGATAATACCAGAGTATATGGTAACCAAGCAGAATACACTTACACTGATGATGGCAGCTTTTACCCTGAAGTAAACATAACATACAAAGATAAATTACTTAAAAACATAAAACTTGATGAGATTACATTAAACAGTCCAACAATTGCTAAAATTATTTTTGACAATTCAGAAAATTTATATTACTTTAGTTGCGATAATGAGGAAGATATAGATTTACTGTGGACTATTGATAATCAGGAGTTTAGAAAAAGAGACGTAGAATATACATTTAACAAGTCTGCAGATTATCTAATTAAATTAAGTATTGAAAACCAATTTGGCTGCAAATCTGTTGCAAGTGAAAGTATTAGTATTGTGATTGAGCACATACTTTATTTTCCAAATGCATTTATTCCTAATGCAAATGGAGTTAACTCAGAATTTGGTCCTATTGGTGAAAATATGAATTTTGAAAATTACCAATTATTGATTGTTGATGGTCATGGTAAAGTTGTATTCACATCAAATGATGTTGATTTTAAATGGAATGGGAAAGTCAACAACATCGGAGAAAATGCAAAACCTGGCTTTTACTTATGGGAAGTAAAAACTATGGATAAATATGGTAATATTCAAACTAAAAAAGGAAGAGTTAATTTAATTTGGAATTAAATACGCAACCAACTATGAAAAAATTAGCATTGTTAATATTTATCAGTGGTATGTTCTCTGTAACCTTATTTTCACAAGAAGGAAAACTAGAATTTATCCAGAAAAAGTCTACAGACAACGGGTTTACAGTATATTTTCATGTTGTGAATATTGAGGATAGTGATCATGCCGACACTATTCTTAAGGAACTACTAAATGATAATAATATTTATAAAGGCAGACACTATACTAGTGGAACTGGGAAAGACAGATTTCAATTATATATAAACGAAATTGTCAGTGCAGAATATGTTAGAAATATTCTGCTTTCACAAAATGTAGATTATGAATATACCTGTGTAAGTGTTGATGGCAATGTTGAATCAAGCCCTAATAGCTATAGCGGGAGTGTAAAAAGGCATATTAATTCAAATGGTTTTCCAAGATATATAAAAACCGGCAACCAAGAAACTGACGATAAAAATTATAAAAACTCAAAAGACCAATGGATCAACGAAAATCCAGAAGAGTATAACAAATTGTTAGAAGAACTAAATGAAAAAGAGAATTCAGATATAGAATAATTAAGTATAAATTAAAACCCCACATACTATGCGAAAATTTTTACTTTTTGCGACAACTCTAGCTTTATTGTTTAATTTAAGCAATAAGGCCTTTGCTGTTTGTTCTGGTGCATCTAGTGCCGGAGCTCTTAACCCGACGGTTAACTGGCAAACACAAAGTGTTAATACATACACCTATTATACTTTTGTAGCAACCTACCCTGGTGAAACAATAATTTTCTCATTTTGTGATGGTGGAGGTTCTAATTCCGTTGACACACAAATAGAAATTTATAATAATGCCGGAACACCTATTGCTGGTTTTTATAACGATGACCACTGTGGTCTTGGATCTGAGGTTGTATTTGTTGCTCCATCAGCAGGAACATATAGAATTGGCATATACCGATACTATTGTAGTAGCACTAGTGTAGCAGCAGGAACTTTAGCTTTTCGTAGACTTCCAGCTCCAACTAGTGCCGACTGTTTAGGAGCTCTACCTTTATGTAATGCAAACAACACTCACACCGTTTCTGCATCAGGAGAAGGAAACTATTATGATTTGTATGACTTCCAGGCTCAACAAGGAATGGCAGTCAATGTTAATAACTGCCCAAATTGTCTTGTTTCAGGTGAAGATAATAATATGTGGTACACATATACTGCACAAACATCTGGAACAGTTACATTTACAATTATCCCTGTAAACTCTGCTGATGACTATGACTGGGCTGTTTTTGACCTTAATGGAGGTGTAGATTGTAACGACCTTGTTAATTATTCAACAGCAGCTAATCAGCCAATAAGTTGTAATTATTGTGGAACAACCGGAAATACTGGTGTTAGTGCTGGATCAACATGTAATGGCCCAAATGGTTGTAGTAATTTTAATGCAACTCTGAATGCTGTCGCTGGAAATACTTACGTTCTAAATGTAAGTAACTTCTCTGCTTCCACAAATGGTTATTCTGTTAACTTCGGTGGTACAGCTAGTATAATCGACAATACAGGACCAACAATGGATCAAATTGTATATACTCCTGTTTGTGGACAATCGTCGTTGACTGTACAGTTTACTGAAAGATTATGGTGTACAAGTGTTCAACCATCTGACTTTATATTAACTGGTCCAAATGGAACATACAGCATTATTGACGCATGGAGTGCCGTATGTGAAGCTGGGGCTGCAAGTACATACTCAGGAACTTTCTATGATGATTTATGGACATTGGAACTAGGTGATTATTTAAATCATGATGGGAATTATACTCTTACTGTTGTTGCAGGTGGTGTTGATGACATATGTTCAAACTTTTCACCACTAAACTCATTAAATTTTTCTATTACAGGTATTACTGCTACTATTGGTGGGACAAATGTTGCATGTAATGGAGATAATACAGGTGCGATAAACGTAACTGGGATTGGAGGAGGTACTGCTCCTTATAGTTACACCTTAAATGGCGGTCCTCTAACCGCAATTGCAGGTACTAGCTTCTCCTTATCAAACTTATTAGCTGGAAATTACACTATAGTTATTTCTGATAATGTTGGTCAATGTGAATATGTCGAAACTATAACGATAAATGAACCAAATGTCCTAGGGTTCAATACAAATATCACTCATCCAACTTGTGCTGGAGGAGGAAATGATGGATCTGTTCTGGTGACAGGTACTGGAGGAATGTCACCGTATGATATTCAACTCGGAGCTTCGACACAAAATGGAGTTGCTTCGTATAACTTTACCAACCTATCAGGTGGAAATTACATAATAAACATTACCGATAATGTTGGATGTACGGCAACTGGAAATGCGAATCTTAACACTGTTGAAGTACCTGACGCAACTTTTACATATAATACAAACCAATGTTTTACTGGTCATTCGTATGATTTTACTCATACTGGCATACCTATTGTTGGAGAAACCTATGCATGGACTTTTACTGGTGCAAATACACCTACTTCAAACCTTGAAAATCCTACTGGAATTACTTGGCCAGGACCAGGCACATATAATGTAACATTAGATATCTCAACTGCAACATGTACAAATACGTATAGCACAAATATTGTAGTTTATGCAATGCCAAACCCAACAGTTACAACTGGGACAGACAATTGTGGATTATGTGATGGAACAGCAAGCACTACTATAGCATATTCATCATATGCATGGTCAACAGGATCTACTGCTAATAACCTAACCGGACTATGTGCTGGAGGATATGATGTTACAGTAACTGACGTAAATAGCTGTACTGCTATTGAACCTTTCACAATTGTTTCATCTGGAACAATTCCAACTGCAACAGTTACTCCTACTCCACCTGTATGTAATGGTGATTGTAACGGATCTGCTGTTGTAAATGCTGTAGGGTGTGCAACTTATTCATATAACTATTCATCTGGTACTACACCAAACAATCAATCAACAGGTGGTCTGTGTGATGGTTCATATACAGTTACCGTTGCAGATGGTTCAAATGCTGCATGTTTTACTGTCGAAAACTTTACAATTACAGAGCCTGCTGCAATGGTATTAACAATGGGCTCCAGCGATGCAACTTGTGGTATGACTAATGGTCAGGCAAGTGTTACAGTTTCTGGTCATACACCTCCAGCGTCTTATAACTGGAGTAATGGAGGAATTACTGGCACAATAACTGTTGCTGCAGGAAATTATATTGTTACTGTAACAGATGGAGCTGGTTGTAGTGCTGTAAATAGCGTTATAGTTAATGATGCAGGTGTTCCATTTACAGTAAGTACAAGCACGAATAACGATGTTACATGTTTTGGAGATTGTGATGGCTCAGCTACGGTTACTGCGACAGGTGCAGGACCATTTACTTATCTCTGGGATAATGGACAAACGACTCCAACAGCAACAGGGCTTTGTGTAGGTGCACATACAGTATCTGTAACTGAAGCTGGTTGTCAAGTCACTGACAATATAAACATTACAGAACCATCATTGCTTACAGTATCAACAATAAATATTGTAGATGCACACTGTGGTTTATCAGATGGTTCAATAACTGCTTCACCATCTGGAGGTACAGGAACATATACAGGATATTCATGGAATACATTACCTGTACAAACTGGTGTTACTGCTAATGCTATTCCTTCTGGAACATATACTGTAGTTGTTACTGACAACAATGGATGTACAGCTCAAGCAAGTGGTTTTGTTGGAGATATTGGAGCTATTAGCGTGAATGTAACTGGCACAGATGTCTTATGTGCTGGTGGAACAAGCGGTACGGCTACAGCAACAGTAACTGGTGGTTCACCTAACTATACATATAACTGGACTGATGGATTTAATGAAACTGTAGCTGCTACAACAAGTAGCACATCTGGTCTTAGTGCAGGTGCAATTTCTGTTGTTGTTACTGATAATTTTGGATGTACTGCTACAGATAATTTGACACTTACTCAACCTTTAACTTTAAATGTAGTTTTAAATTCTACTGTTCCAACTACTTGTTTTGGTGATTGTGATGGAGAAGCAATTATTGATGTTACTAATGGGACTGCCCCATATTCATATATATGGTCAAGTGGTTCAAATCCAAATAATGATCATAACCTTAATTTATGTGGTGGAAGTCATTCTGTTCAGGTTACTGACAATAATGCTTGTATTGCAAACTTAAACTTTAACATTTCAGAACCAGCAGATTTATTACTAAATATCTCAACAACACCTGCAAACTGTGGTATGCCTACAGGAACAGCAACTGCTAGTCCAGTTGGGGGTACACCTCCACATCTTTGGATTTGGTCGGCAGGTGGAGCAACTGCAAGTATGACTAATACAGGTCTATCATCTGCTGGGAATCCATATTCAGTTACAGTTACTGATAACAATGGTTGTTCACAAACTGGATCAGCTAGTATTGTTGATGTTCCAGGACCAACTGCAATTATATCATCTTATCAAGATGTAGGTTGTAATGGAGATAACGATGGATGGGCAACTGTTTCTGCATCATCAGGAACTCCTCCATATAGTTTCGAATGGAATACTTCACCAACACAATCTAATACTACTGCTACAAACTTAGGCCCAGGCAATTACACTGTTACAGTATCAGATATTGTAGGATGTTCAACTACTACAAATATAATAATTAACCAACCTTCAAGCTTATCATTAAGTATTATTGCTCCTTCAATTGACTGTTTCGGAGGAACTAACGGAAGTGCATTTGCAAACATCACTGGAGGCACTAGTCCATATACATACTTGTGGAACAACTTACAAATTACTCAAACTGCAACTAATCTTAATGCTGGAACTTACTCTGTTATAGTTACAGATGCAAATGGATGCAATATTATTGACAACACAACAATTGTAGATGGTACACCAATAATTGCAAATGCGAGCATTACTCCATCAAATTGCACTCAATCTGACGGTGCTATTGATCTAACAATATCGGGAGGATCACCTCCTTTCACTTTTGTTTGGGACAATTCTCTACTTACTGAAGATATTTCAAATATTCCAGCAGGAACTTATATTGTAACTGTTACTGATAATAAAGGATGCCAAATAATTCAAGGATATCCAATAAGTGATATTAATGGACCTGTCGCTTCAATAACATCAAGTAGTGACATTTCTTGTAATGGCATTTGTAATGGTATTGCGACTGTTGGAGTTACTGGAGGTACTGGGCTATTTAATTATATTTGGAGTGACCCGGGTCAAACTACTCCTACTGCTACCAATTTATGTGCAGGTTCCCATTCTGTAACAGTTTCAGATTTAAATACAGGATGCATAGCCACTACTGGAATAAGCCTAATTGAACCAGCTATTCTTGATATTACCGAAGTAATTACCAATATTGATTGCTTTGGGAATTGCAATGGAGCAATTGATGTGACAGCCTTTGGAGGATCTAGTCCTTATTCATATAATTGGGCTGGATCTGGAGTTTCAACAACAGCTGAAGATCAATCGGGTTTATGTAACGGAAACTACTCATTAATCATTACAGACAATAATAGTTGTACTTATTCCAGAGACTACACGCTTACTGAACCTTCATTTATTACAGTTCCTTTAACAAGTTCTTCCACTTCTTGCTTTGGCAATTGTACAGGATCTGCTGCTGCTGCTCCATTTGGAGGAACTGCTCCATATACTTATTTGTGGGTAGGAACAGGTCAAACAACTGATATAGCAAATGCTTTATGTGAAGGCAATTACACCGTTCAAGTAACAGATGACAATGGATGTACTGCCTCAAACTCAATAACTATTGATTCTCCAACTCTTATGAGTTTTGCTGATGTTACAATTAACGATGCTCAATGCAATGGAAGTAGTAATGCGAGTGTAAGTATTACAATTATAGGGGGCACACCACCTTATGATTATGTTTGGGACAATGGACAAGTAATTTCAAACCCTATTGGATTACTTGCAGGTCAACATTGTGTAACTGTTTTAGACAATAATGGATGTATGATAGACACCTGTATTTTAATAGGTGAACCACCTGTTTTAAATGTTACAGTAAATGCTGTCAATGAGCTCTGTAATGGAAGTTGTGATGGAACTATTACGGCCTTACCTTCTGGTGGTGTTGGTCCATATTCATACTTATGGTCAAATACAGAAGTAACACCAACAATTAATAATTTATGTACTGGAGTTTATAATATTACTATAACAGATGATAGTGGTTGCGAAGCATATTCATCAACTAGTATTAACAGCCCTCCAATTTTAGGAGTTAGTATACAAAACGTTACTGAGCCTACTTGTGGGAATTTAGATGGCTCGATTACAGTTGGAGCAACAGGCGGAACTAGTCCGTACACTTACGAATGGGATCCAGTAAGTGGATCTTCTAGTTCACTAAACAATATTGAATCTGGTAGTTACACTGTTACACTAACAGACTTTAATAGCTGTAGTATTAGTCAAACATTTGGCTTAAGCGATATTGCAGGTCCACAGATTACTGATATTATTGTTAATAATGTAAACTGTTTTGGTGAAACATCTGGTAATGCTGAAGTTGTTTTTACAAGTACTACCGTTAACAATAATATTCTTTGGAGTGATTCTCAGCCTACTGCCTTAGCAATTAATTTATCTGAAGGTAATTACACTGTCACTATTACAGACGATAATGGATGTTCTGCTGTAGGAAGCACAAGTATTGTCGAGCCTGTGGCATTAAACGTCTCTATTGCAAACTATTCAGATGCTACTTGCTCAGGATTCTGTAACGGTACAGCAACTGCCATTGTTACAGGTGGAACAGCTCCTTATACGTACTCTTGGTCAAATGGTAGTGGATTAATAATAGCTAGCAACCTATGTCCAGGAAACTACATATTAACTGTCTCTGACGACAATGGTTGTACAGCAACAACAACTGTAGATATTGCAGAGCCTACTGCTCTTTCAGTTACTGGAGACGTTACTCATGCTCTTTGTAATGCAGAGTGCGATGGTATGATTAGTATTTATCCATCTGGTGGTTCTGGAAATTACTTAATAGATTGGCCACAAATTGGAGAAAACTCAACAATAATTGAAGGTTTATGCGCTGCTGCATATACAGGTGTTGTTTATGATGCTAATGATGCTTCATGCTTCATAACAGAAACATTTATTGTAGGCGAGCCTCCTGCTATTACAGCGATATTTGACACTGAAAACTCAACTTGCGGGTTCGATAATGGCGCTGCTAATCTTGATAATATTATTGGTGGTACTGGCTCATACACATACAATTGGAATCCTGGTGGACTGACTGGTGCTTCTCAATACAACCTTGCTTCTGGAACATATTCTGTTACAATTACAGATGGAAATGGTTGTACTGTTGAAAATAGTGTAACTGTTGATGCTACAAACGATTTAACTTTGGACTTTGTTCAGTTCATTGGTGTAACATGCTATGGTGGCAATGATGGATATGCTTATATAGAAGTATCTGGTGGTAATGAAACAGAAGATTATACTTATAACTGGTCTCCTGATGTTACTGATGATGAAACATCAAATTCATTAATTGCAGGAGTTTATAATGTAGAAGTAGTAGATGCAGATGGTTGTGTCGTTCATGCTCAATTTCCAATTAGTACACCTGAAGAAATTATTGCTTACGTATCTGAACCAGATACAATTTGCATTGGACAAAGTCTAAATATATCTGTCAATCATAGTGGTGGTTTACCTGGACAACCAGTTTACGATTGGAATGTCATCGATGATCAACAAACTATTACTGTTAATCCTGTAACTACCACAACATACACAGTAACAGTATATGATTCACATGGATGTAGTTCTGAACCTGAAAGTGTTGAAATTTTTGTTTTTGATCCATTAGATGTAATTATTACTACCCCACCAGCAATTTGCCAAGGACAAGTTTCTACAATTGTTGCTAATGTCACAGGTGGTAATGGGAACTTTATATATGACTGGGGTAATGGAATAATTACAACTGCAAACACATTAGATATTAGTCCTTTTGAAAATACAGATTATATGGTTATTGTTTCAGATGGATGTGCAACCCCAAATGACACAGCTTATGTAACAGCAGTTGTTTCAGACGCTCCAGAAGTACACATGGTTAGAAATCCTTATACTGGATGTGCTCCTTTAAGTGTAGTATTTGACAATAATACCGAAAATCTAACATACACTTATTACTGGGAGTTCGGAGATGAAGATTCTGGGATAAACAATTTCTCTGATTTAAAACGACCTACTCATATTTTTAATGAAACTGGTCAATATACAGTTTTGGCTATTGTTAAAACTCCTTTAGGTTGCGTAGACAGTACAAATATTGTTTTACAAGTTCATGACGGACCTGTTGCAGACTTTAATGCCTTCCCATGGTCTACAGGATTATTTGATCCGGAAATTGAATTTGCGGACATGTCTCTAGATGCAATTGCATGGGAATGGGACTTTGGTGATGGAAATCAAAGTGGAGCTCAAGACCCAAGTCATGCCTTCCTAGATCAAGGAGAATTCCCTGTTACTCTGACAGTATATAGTCAGGAAGGTTGTGTTGATACAATTACTAAAAACATTGAAATCATAGATGATCACAGAATATATTTCCCAACAGCTATAAATCTTAGAAGTCCAGGTAATGACGAATTCTACCCTATTGGTGTAGGAGTTGATGAAGAAAATTATCAGATGACTATTTATAACCGCTGGGGCGAAATGGTCTTTACAACAAAAGATTGGTACACACACTGGCAAGGTCGCTATAGTATGGATAAAGGCGATTATGTTCCACAAGGTGTATACACATACGTAGTTACTCTACGTGATAAATATGGAAAGGATTATACCTACGCCGGTACGGTGACGGTATTTAAATAAGGAGAGAGAGCGAAGGGCTGCCGCCAGGCAGCCTTTATTCTTTTATATAACCTGATGATGTCAATCAAAAATATTTGAGACTGGATAAAATTCAATTAACTCCTCTCCTCTCATTGCATTAATAATTGCAAAATGAGAAAATTTTTTAATATCTGATTTTAGTATTCTAATTGAAGTAATCTTACCTGAATTCAATAGACGTTTACGAGTCGTGCCTTTTAATAATGGCATATTAGATGTAAACCAATTTTCGCTATCACAAAAAACAATATTGGCAAAACTAATATCTGTAATCAAATCACCTTTTACGATCAAAATATCATCACAATTCCCTTTTTGCAAAAGTAAATCATCAAGAACTTTTCTATCACTGTATTTAAAAGAATAATCAATATTATCACAATGAACAATCTTAAGTGTTTCGACAGGTTTAATCATGTAATCAACAAACTTTAGCGAATACCCTGTAATATCATACTCCATGCGACATTTTACAATCCCAGACTTATACTCATTTGGAACAATTATCAAATCTGATAAATTAAAACTATTAGCATTTTGATAATTCTCAATTATTGTCCTGCTTAATCTTTCCTGATGACATTCTAGATTTTTAGGAATCCCTGATTCAATTTTTATAGTCTCAAAAAACCGGAACATAAATCTTTTTAATTAATTCCTGATATTCACTTTCCATATCACTTTTTGCAGTTATTCCTCCACCACTTTTGTAATATAAATTTTCTTCTTCTTTTTCAATAAATCGAATCATAACAGCAGTATTAAAATCATACCCATCAAAATAACCAAAAATTCCTGTATAATATCCTCTGTCATAGTTTTCAGCTTCTTTGATAATCTCAACTGTCTTTTTCTTTGGTGCACCACATATAGAACCGGCAGGAAGCATTTTCATAATAATATCACCTGCATTTTCATAATAGTTCTCTGGCAATTCTGATCTAATAATCGAACTTACCTGCAATAATTCTCCTTTGTTTGATACAATTTTATCAATATATCTGAATTTTTCCACTTCTGTACTTTTACCAATGATATTTAGATCATTACGAATTAAATCTACAATCGTAGTATGCTCACAAGCCTCTTTGGGATCATTCAGTATTATTTCTTCAGCATTCTCAATAGAAGCATCAATTGTTCCTTTCATTGGAAAAGACTTAATAGAATTCCCTTCTGTTCTAATAAAGCATTCTGGTGAAAAAACAACAAACTTATCCTTATATAACAACTTATATTTAGCTTTACTGTGATTAAAAATCTGCTCAAGTGTATAATTTGTGTCTATCGCAGTCTTAAATGTCAGGTTTACCAAGAAAGTATCACCATGCTTGATACTTGCCTGAACTTTATTAAAAGCCTTTTTATAATCATCTATTGAAATCGCATTATATTCAAATTTTTCATAAGGAAGTTTTTCTGTTTTATAATTATAATTTGACTTACCTTCTACATCGAAAAAAATTCCAGCAGCAGCAGCGTCTTCAGGAGATAAAACAAACCCATCATCCATGTCAAAATTTATTGCAAACACAAATTTTTGCTTTTTGGATGCAAATTCTGATATCTTTTTACTTATTTCGTGCTTATTAATCATAAACAATATGTTAAATATTTTATTACTTGACAATCACGACAGCTTTACATACAATCTGGCTGCAATGTTTAATAACTACAAGAATGTGAATGTAAAAGTTCAGATTCCTGAAGATACAAATATTGAAAAAATATCTGAATTTGATAAAATTATTTTTTCTCCTGGCCCAGGCATCTCTACAGAGGCTCCTTTTATGGATAAAATTATGGAAATGTATCATAAAACTCACTCTATTTTAGGAATTTGCCTTGGGTATCAGGCAATATCGCTACATTTCGGTGGAAGTATTAGCAATCTGGATGATGTTAATCATGGTAAAAAGAAAAAACTTAATATTATTGAACCCAAAAGTAAAATATATGCAAATATTCCTCAAAATTCAGGTATAGGACTTTATCATTCATGGGTTTTAAATAAACATGATCTTCCTGATTGTATCAAAATCACAGGTGAATGTGAAGATGGAAATATCATGTCCATAGAACATAAAGATTATCCTTTATTTGGATTACAGTTCCATCCTGAGTCTATAGGGACAGATTATGGAAAGACAATTATTGATAATTGGTTAAAACAGTGACAAAGGTGGCTGAGGCTCTCGAAGCCCCTTTGTAACTGTTTTTACATAATTATTACTTCGGGTTCTAGTAGAATACCATATTTTGATTTTACTTTTTCACGTATGATATTCGAAAGTTCTTGAACGGTATTTCCGTTTATATCACCAGATTTATTTATCAAAACCAATGCTTGATTCTCATGCACTGCTGCCCCATTATGTTCAAACCCCTTCAAATTACACTGATCAATAAGCCAACCTGCTGCAATTTTGTATTTCTCATCAGGAAGTTCATAATACCTTACTTCTGGATGTTCTGTCTGTAATCTGATAAATTGTTGTTTCTCAATAATCGGATTTTTAAAAAAAGAACCTGCATTTCCAGTTAAATCCGGATCTGGCAATTTTTTATTGCGAATTTCAATCACTGCTGTTCTAATCTTTTCAGGCGTCAATGTTTCACTTTCATCAAAAAATCTCTGTATATCTGCATATTTTGCATTACAGACAGCTTTTTTATTTAATTTATAAATAACGCTAAGTACTATTGCCTTATTCTTTAACTCATTTTTAAAAATGCTATTACGATATGCAAATAGACACTCTTCTTTTTTTAAGGTTTTAATCTCAAAATCAGTAAGACAAAGATATTCAACAGAATGTGTAAAATCTCCAGCTTCTGCACCATATGCTCCAACATTCTGAACAACACTGGCACCAACTGTTCCAGGTATTAAAGACAAATTTTCAAGACCATAAGCGTTTACCTCTATTGTTTTAGCTACCAAATCATCCCAAACTATTCCTGCATCTGCTTTTATATAAATGTAATCTCCTTCTTTAGAAAGAACTGAAAAGCCTTTTGTCTCAGGATGAATAACTGTACCATCAAAATCGCTTGTGTACAAAATATTGCTCCCCTCTCCTGTTATCAAAAATTTATTATTAAAAATATCTCTGTTTCGATTGGCAAAATCGACAAATTCAGAAGTATTGTCAAAACTAATAAACCTCTTTGCCTTTGCACTAATCTTAAATGTATTATTGTCTCTTAAACAATAATTCTGAATATCCTTCATTTTATCTGTAGTTTGATGCAAAATTAAATAATAAAACTCAAGAAACAAGTAACAAGAAACAAGAAACAAGTAACAGTGAGCTAATAACCATAGATAATTACAATTACAAATTTCATATTGAACAAAGCTTTTACAAGTTTTACAAAAACTATTATCTTTGAAAAAAATATCTGATGCCGGACAAAAAAATTATAGTAAGTGTTTCTAACGATTTGAGTAACGACCAAAGAGTTCATAGAGTATGTACAAGCTTACAAAATTTCGGCTTTGATGTTACTCTTACCGGTCGCAAGCTTAGTAACAGTCCCAAAATTGTAAGATCATACAAGACAAAACGCTTTAGATTACTTTTTAACAAAGGAATGCTTTTTTATGCATGTCTTAACGCTAGACTATTCTGGTATTATATTTTTCACAGATGCGACATAATACTTTCAAATGATCTCGACACACTTGGAGCTGCTGGATTTGCTAACATTTTTAAAAGAAAAAAACTAGTTTACGACAGCCACGAGTTATTTACGGAAGTTCCTGAATTACAAAATCATAATTTCAAGAAAAGAGTCTGGCTAAAGATTGAAAAAACATTTATCAAAAAAGCTAACAAATCATACACAGTTTGCCAGCCTATTGCAGATCATTACAACAAACTTTATGATATTAATATGCAGGTAATTCGTAATCTGCCTTTATCGCAGGAGTTTAATGATAATTACAAAAAACGCAAAAACATTCTTATCTATCAAGGTGCTTTAAACAAAGAAAGAGGTATTGACATAATGATTGATGCAATGCAGTATATTACTGACTCCAAGCTAATTATTGCCGGGAAAGGAGATCTTGAAAAAGAACTAAAAGAACAGACAAATATATTAAACCTTAAAGAAAAAGTTATTTTTACAGGCAACCTTGAATTTAATAAGCTTCAGGAACTCACAAAAACAGCAAAAATTGGTTTCTCGCTTGAGCAAGGAAAAAGCTTAAACTACAAATATGCACTGCCAAACAAAGTATTCGATTATATTCAGTGCGGTGTTCCTGTAATATGCTCTGACTTACCTGAAATGAGTAAAATTGTGCACGATTATAAAGTTGGACTATCTGTAAATTGCAAAACTGGTAAAGAGTTGGCTGATAAAATAAATGAGCTAATCTCAAATCCAAATATTCTATCGGAATTCCATGAAAACTGTAAAAGTGCAGCGAAAGAACTTTGTTGGGAGAAAGAAGAAGAGAAATTAAAGGTAATTTTCTAATAACAATCTCCATAAGCCTACCCTTTTTTCTCACATTTATTATATATATTTACAGCATAAATACTCTATTAGATATATTTTTTAGTTTAAAGTCGTGTAATGAAAAAATTATTCATCTTTGTTTCAACAATACTATTATTAGTAAACTATGGATACTCTCAATATGACTTGTATTACAACAATTTTGAGCGTTTTAAGCCTCTACTGAATCCCGGTTATATCGGAATAAGTAAAGACATCAGCATTTCCACTAATTATATGATTCCAACATTATATTCTGAAAGAGGATTTGCTAGCTTTGAAATGCCTTTAGAAAAAATCTCATCTGGTATAGGGACTTATTACTATTTTAATGATTATTTCTTTTCTACAAATCATTATTTGGGAATTCAATATTCTTATATAATCAATTTAAATGGAGCAAAGCTAGGAATTGGTGTGGCTCCATATTATTCAATTCATCGAACACATGGAGAGTGGGTAAGTTTAAATGAGGAACCATATAATCCTAATTTGGATATATTTAACAGCAAATTTGGTGTTTATTTTGAAAACGACAATCTTTATGCTGGTTTTTCAAGCGATCACAGGTTATTTGGAATATCTGGTGATTTTGAGAATTTACCTCCTATATATTGGCAAATGTTTTATTTAAATTTTGGCTATAATTTTGATTTTAATGAATCTAATTTCACTCTAACTCCTTCAACGCTTATTAGAACTGATCTATCAACAATAGATTTATCTGTAATGACAACTATTGATTATTCAGGAATTTGCAAACTCGTTTGTAAGTATTCCTATAATGATGCTATTTCTCCAATTGTTGAAATTACACTATTCGATAGATTTACATTAGGATACAGCACGGCTATGTTCTTTTGGAGTAACTCACTTAGTAAATTCACCAATCATGAAATACTACTTAAATATAACTTAAAAAAGAAGGAATAAGTCTATTTAAATAACTCTGGGCACTTTTAACCTCTTAATGATTCTTTCCTCCACAGCAGCCACCTTTTATTCCACAAGCGTGTAGTTCATCGTGTTTTGCGCAGGTAATATTTCGTTTTGCCATTTCTTTATTCTTGCTGATTGATGTAGTTGGAAATTTTTTCTTTTTTCCAAAGAAAATTCCGACTCCCAGTCCTAGAACAACAATAACAAGAATAATAAGTGCCGGTATTAATAGTTTTAAAATTTCCATATCACAAGAACAATTATTTGTATTAGATGTTTTTAATTTCTCCAGTTTTCTTACCAAATAGCTTAATTATTAGCCAAACTAAAGCTATCATTACTGGAAATACAATAAATACACTTACTCCATAAGCCACTGGAAGAGTTCCAACGACAAGAGTTACAAGTGCAACGGTTACAGCATAAGGCAACTGTGTTTTTACGTGTTGTATATGATTACAAGACGAAGCAAGTGAACTTAAAATTGTAGTATCGGATATTGGTGAACAGTGATCACCAAAAACAGAACCTGCAATTACAGTTGATACAACATGAGCAAAAACTCCCATTGAGGCATCATAATCCATTCCTGCATCTCCACACAATATCCATGTTGCTGGTAATATCAAAGGATACATTATTGCCATTGTCCCCCATGAAGAACCTGTACTAAATGCAATTAAACCAGAAACCAGAAATGTTATAAACGGTAAAAACTCCGGACTCAGATCTGTTGATTGTATAGATAATGTTATAAAATCTGCTGTATGCAAATCTCCAACAAGTTCTGCTAATGACCAAGCTAATGTAAGAATAAGAATAGCAGTAAGCATAGATTTAAATCCAGCCACCATGCCATCTGCTGCTTCTTTTAAGTTTAACAATCTTTGTACAAGACTTAAGAAAATTGCAAGAATCAAACCTCCCAAGGATGCCCAAATGAGTGATTTATATGAATCTGAATTACCAATTATTCCAGAAATCTTTGTAATAATCCCCAAAGAGTCATCATTCCATAATTGGGAATCCCAACCTGTATATATCAAGCCGGCAATGGTTCCAAAAACGATCGTAGCAACTGGTATCAAAGCGTTATAGGCTCTAGGTTTTGTTTTTTTAGGACTTTCAAAATCTTTTAAATCATGCTCAATTTTCTTTTCCTGACTTGCAACATTCACACCTTTGTTTCGGGCTCTTAATTCCGAGTGATACATTGGACCATAGTCCTTTCGCATCATAATCAGAATAAATACGAAAATCAATGAAATTATTGGATAAAATGAATATTTTAAACTTGAGAAGAAAACATTATATGCACTTTCGTTAAGTTGCAAATCCACCAAAGTTGACTGTATGTAACTAAGTTCTGCGCCTATCCATGTAGTAACAAAAGCAATTGAAGCAACAGGAGCTGCAGTGCTATCGACAATATAAGCAAGTTTCTCACGAGAGATTCGCAATTTATCTGTTACAGGACGCATTGTATTACCAACAACTAAAGTATTAGCATAATCATCAAAAAAGACAAGAATTCCTAACATCCATGTAACAATTTGTCCTGAACGAGATGTTTTTGCATACTTTGACAAGAAATTAATTACTCCTTGCATACCGCCATTCTTAGTTATTATATGCACAGTTCCTCCTATCAGCATCGAAAATACAATTATAGAAATATGAGAGCCATCAGAAATTGCTTCTATTACATATCTGTCAGCAATTGAGAAAATCCCTTTAAAAATAGCTCCAAAAGCACTAACCCCAGAGTAAATATAAATAATAAATGTTCCACTGAACAAACCGAGGAATATAGCAGAAAACACCTCTTTAAAGAGCAATGCAAACAAAATTGCAATTAATGGAGGGATTATCGAAAACCATAAAGGTATAGGATTTACTTCCTTTGATGCTTTTATTTTACCACATGACAGTTCAATTTTCTTTTTCTCATTAAAGACATACTTAAAATCTGCTTCTCCATCAGTAAGATAAATATCTATCTTTTCTCCATCAACAAAAACAGAAGAAAAACAACTTATCGCAGCAATATTATCCAGACTATCGTAAACAGTTATATGGACATTTGATTCCATGCCTTCAACAACAGCAAATTCAGGTTCAATTTCAATCCTGTCAACAGAATTTATCGAATAGGTATTTACCGACAGAAATACCCCTGTCAGTGCGAAGATAAATATCTTCAAATACCTTAACATTTTTAAGATAACCAGTTTTTTACATCATCTTGGCTCGGATTCTTCAATCCCAATTTATTCTTTTTGTTATATCCACAAATTGCTTGATGTAATTTATTAGGATTTGATTCTTTAAGTGCTTCTACTGACTGAAGTCCTGTTTTAATTAAAACTTTTGCCCACTCCACGTCTATTCCAATTGCTGTAAAAATAGTTTCGTCTACAACTTCAAGTTTCTTCTCTGGTCTCATCTGTGGGAAGAATAACACATCCTGAATTGATGCATTATCAGTCATAAACATTGTTAATCTATCAATTCCAATTCCCATTCCAGATGTTGGAGGCATACCATATTCAAGTGCACGAAGGAAATCCTGATCAATAAACATTGCCTCGTCATCGCCTTTTGCTGACAAGTTAAGCTGATCTTCAAATCGCTCACGCTGATCAATTGGATCGTTCAACTCAGAATATGCATTCGCAAGTTCTTTTCCGTTGACAAACAATTCAAATCTTTCTGTTAGACCTTCAACAGAGCGGTGCTTTTTAGTAAGTGGAGACATTTCAACTGGATAGTCAATAATAAAAGTAGGTTGAATATAATTATGCTCACATTTTTCTCCAAAAATCTCATCAATAAGTTTTCCTTTACCCATTGATGAATCTGTTTCTATTTCTAATACTTTACAACACTGTCGGAGTTCATCTTCAGATTTTCCTAAAATATCAAATCCTGTATGTTCCTGAATAGCATCTCTCATTGTTACACGTCTGAAAGGACGTTTGTAATCTATTTCATTTTCCCCAAGTTGAACTTTAGTGTTTCCATGAAGAGCTATTGCAACACGTTCGATCATTTCCTCAGTAAAATTCATCATCCACTGATAATCCTTATAAGCAACGTAAATCTCCATAACAGTAAACTCTGGATTATGAGTTCTATCCATGCCTTCGTTACGAAAATCTTTAGCAAATTCATAAACACCCTCAAAACCACCTACAATAAGTCTTTTAAGATATAATTCATTTGCAATACGTAGATAAAGTGGGATATCAAGTGCATTATGATGAGTGATAAATGGTCTTGCTGCAGCTCCACCAGGTATTGATTGTAATATTGGAGTTTCCACTTCGAGATAATCTTGTTCATTGAAGAAATTCCTCATAGTGTTCATTATCTTGGTGCGCTTGATAAAAGTATCTTTAACCTGTGGATTTACGATAAGATCGACATAACGCTGACGATAACGCATTTCTGGATCAGTAAAAGCATCGTAAACATGTCCGTCTTTTTCTTTTACGATTGGTAAAGGACGAAGTGATTTTGATAATACATCAAACTCTGTAACGTGAACAGATATCTCACCCATTTGAGTTCTAAAAGCATAACCTTTAACACCAATTATATCACCAATATCAAGAAGTTTCTTAAAAACAGTGTTATACATTGTTTTATCCTCTCCCTGACAAATGTCATCACGTTTAAAATACAATTGGATTCTGCCTTTGCTATCTTGAAGTTCTGCAAAAGAAGCATTCCCCATAATTCTTCGAGACATTATTCTACCAGAAACACAAATTTCTTTTAATTCTTTAGGTAAATTATCGTCATCAAATTTTTCAAGAATATCGATGGAATAATTGTTTACCGGATATTCTGGTGCTGGATAAGCATCAATCCCTAACTCATTCAATTTCTCAAGTGCCTGACGGCGTATAACTTCCTGTTCGCTCAATCCTGAATAATCCATAATTATATTTTTTTTGCAAATATAAAATTAAAGCACGAAAGTTGAGCCTTTTTTTGTTCTAAAAATGGTGAAAAGACTCAATTTATTAACAAATTATATAATACAATTCTCTAAAGAAAAGCTTTTTTGCAATTTAACACTTTTGTAAAAGTTAATATCTTTAATCATAGAAAAACCATTTTTTTTTATTATAATTGTAAGATTCAAAAGTAGATTGAGCAAATGATAAAAAAACGTTGGCTAGTTAAGGATAATGGAGATACGGAGAAGGTTGAAAAACTATCATCGTTACTAAATGTAGATACAAAAATTGCAAATTTACTGGTTCAACGTGGGATTGAAACTTACGAAGAAGCCCGTATATACTTTAGGCCAAAGCTGGAAGACTTACATGATCCATTTCTAATGAAAGATATGGACAAAGCGGTTGAGCGGGTTATAAAGGCGATAGAGCTAAAACAAAAAATTCTTATTTATGGTGATTATGATGTTGATGGAACTACCGCAGTTGCTGTCGTATATAATTACCTAAAGAATTTTCATAGTGACATTTTGTATTATGTTCCAGATCGTTATAATGAAGGATACGGAATTTCTTTTCAAGGGATTGATTTTGCTGAAGAGAACAAATGCAATCTTGTAATTGCAGTTGACTGTGGTATTAAAGCAATCGAAAAAACCTTATATGCAAAAGAAAAGAATATAGATATTATCATTTGTGATCATCACAACCCTGGCGAGACATTACCCGAAGCAATTGCTGTTCTTGATCCAAAACGTAAAGATTGCGACTACCCTTATACAGAGCTATCCGGAGCGGGAGTTGGGTTTAAATTAATGCAAGGCTTATGCATAAAAATGAATGCAGAACCAGATATACTTTTCAAAAACCTAGATCTTGTTGTTGTAAGTATTGGATCTGACATTGTTCCTTTAACTGGAGAGAATCGCATTTTATCGTATTATGGTCTCCAACAATTAAATAATGACCCTTGTTCTGGATTAAAAAGCATTATCGAAATAACAGGAATGACCGATAAAGAAATTCAGGTAAATGATATTGTGTTTAAAATTGGTCCAAGAATAAATGCTGCAGGTAGAATGGAATCCGGAATTACTTCTGTTGAATTATTAATTACTGAAAACGACAAATTTGCCGAAAAAATAGGTCAGGAAATTAATACAATCAACTCAAGTCGTAAAGAACTTGACCACGACATTACCGATCAAGCATTAAACATGATTGCATCATGTGAAATTTCAAAAAATGCATATTCTACTGTTGTCTATTCAGACAGCTGGCATAAAGGTGTTATTGGAATTGTTGCTTCGAGACTTACTGAAACTTACTATCGTCCGACTGTCGTTTTCACAAAAAGTAATGGTAAAATTACTGGATCAGCCAGGTCTGTACCTGGATACAATCTTTATAATGCAATTGAATCTTGTTCCGACTTGCTTGAAAACTTCGGTGGACATATGTATGCTGCTGGATTAACTCTGAAAATGGACAATATTGAAGAATTTAAGCAAAGATTCGAAGATTATGTAAAAAATACTATTACTGAAGAGCAAAGAATTCCTGTAATAAACGCTGATATGGAAATAGAAATAAAGGATATTACTCCAAAATTTTATCGTTTGTTAAAACAATTTGCTCCTTTTGGTCCTGAAAACATGACTCCTACTTTTATCTCAAAGAAAGTCTATGATAATGGAAGCGTAAAAAAAGTTGGAAAAACAAAAGACCATTTAAAGCTAAAAGTAATTCAACATTTAGGAGACAATAGATGTGTAGATGGTATTGGTTTTAACTTTGCAAATAATTACGATTACATAAAAGAATATAAGCCTTTTGATCTATGTTATCAAATATTTGAAAATCATTTTATGAATCAAACATTTTTACAAATTCTACTCAAAGATATTCACACTGAAGAATAATTTCCTATTGCCACAACACTATAAAAAAACCACCTCTAATTCACAGTTTTAAAAGATCTAAAATACAATAATAATCTATTCTAACATCACAGACATATCATCGTTAAATGATTCCTCAAAGTATTATTTAAACTTTTAGCGAACTGCAAAAAGAAACTGTAAATCAATGGCTAAAATTGCACCGGATTTCAAAAAGTTGCAGAAAAGCAGACTCTTGACTTAATTTAAATCAAACCTAAATAATTTTGCAAACAAAATTTTTCTCATAGATAATAACCTACACATCAAATATTTAGTTAATAATTTTGTTAACAATTATTTCACAACTACAATTTTCATTATTCTATTTTCGTTAGATTTGTGTAGATTTAAGCTCATATTAAGCAACCTTTTGTTCAATAAAGCCGTTTAATTAAGCAATAATATAACTACAAATCTAAACTTTAAAATATGAAAAAAAGCATTTTAGTTCCTCACGATTTAACTGAAGTTGGGAATTATGCTATTGAGCATGCCTATATGGTAGGTAAGGCTTCTAAAAGTCCTATTCACTTAGTTCATGTTGTTAGTAGTAAATCTCAAATTGAATCTACACTCAAAAAACTACAAGAAATTGCCGATAATTTTAAAGAAGGTAAAGATGTTGAAATTCACTGTAAAGTGAAAACAGGTAATCTGTTTAAAGAAATTTACCAATATGGTCTTGAAATTGATGCATATCTTGCTGTAATGGGTACACATGGGATTAAAAACATAAAAAAAGCAATGAAAGTTGTGAAAAAATTTGTACGAATCCCCTTTATTTTAGTTCAAAGTCCTGTGATTTTTGGTGAATATGATAGAATTGTTATTCCAATAGACTCTGATAAGAGTTCCAGAATCAAAGTACAATGGATAAAGTATATTAATAATCTTTTTGAAAGCAAAGTTTTTATTTTAACTCATGATGTTTCTGATAGTTTTAAAATGAAAACCAGAAATAATAATATTAAGTTTGCTCAAACTCACTTTGACAATGATTTAATTGACTATGAAATAAAGATTTTAGAGTCTTCGAAAAACTTTGCAGATGCTCTTTACACTTATTCAAATGCCGTTGAAAGCGACTTAATCCTTGTAATGACTGACAAGTACAGATCATACATTAAAGCACTCAAAAAGGCTGAGAATATTGATTTATACAAGAAGATTCCAATTATGTGTGTTAATAAGCGAACAGATATTATTAAGCTTGGCGGTCTGGGTTAGAATTTATCTCCCCGATTGAAAGTTTCTTTAATGTTGCTTTATCGTTATTTATTCTAACGATAAGTTTTTTTACTGCTTTTTCTAAATCTTTATAAAGATTTTCAGAATACAAGAACATAACATCATTTACTATTTGTAGGTGATGTTTTTCATTTTGTGCATATCCAAAATTTAAAGACACATTTCCAGATGGAATAAACGTATGTGTTAAACAAGATCTAAGCTGAATATACAATAAATTTTGTCTGTTTACTTCAAGATATTTAGATGGAAATAGACGATAAATAGCATTTGAAAATCTTGCTGCCGACTGTCGTTGCGCTCTAATTGGTTTTTTATCAAAATATTGACCTAAAATCTCTATTGCCTGCCCCATAAGCATAAACCCAAATACAGTATCTGAATCATCTAAAACTTTTCGAATAGGGATGAGTAAATTATTTTGCAGAAACAAGATATGTTCCTCAGCTGTACTTATAATCATAATTAGAACTTGTAACGCAATTGCAGTTTAATATCAGTACGATTTTTTCCTTCAATTTCATCAAGACTTGAACCTAAAACATCCTTATCGTGATAGAAAGTATTAGCTATTCTAAACCAGAAATCAAGATTATCTAAAACAGAATACTTCATAATAAAAACTAATCTGGTACCTTCACTATAATATGCTGGTACAGAAAAAGCATACAATACATCTGGTTCATAAGCATAAATTCTAGTATTCCAGGATTCTGTCTCAAAAACTGCAATTCGACCAGTAAATACAAAAGGTAATTTCTCTGGTCTATATTGAACATCCTGATAAACCATATATCCCCACTCTTGTTCCTCATTAAAACTATATGAAGCAACTTCTATCCTACTCTTTAATTTAATAAGACTTGCAGGAGAATAATTTATCTGATATCTAAATTTTGAACTAACATAAGAATCCAAAGGTCTGATAAAGCTTTCACTATCTGTATTATTCTTTTGCTTAGTTTCATATTTAAACCTAAAATACATATCTAGCCTACGATTGGGGAAATGCGTAATTTGTCCCATATACTCATTACCAGTAGATGGTCCGCCAACACCATATCTTAACCATGGATATTTCCAAGCATCATAATATGCTTCTATTTTCCAGTATTTTCTTGGAAATACCTGAAACCCAATAAATAAGCCAGACTCATTGTAGGGCTTATTACCCTCTGAGAATGGTTGAGCATAAAGAGCCTGATAATCAGGGCTATAATATCTATAAATTGCAGACATTTTAAACTCAGGAACCAAATCAAAAACTGCTCCATTAATACTAGAAACACCCATATTAGGACTTATTGATGTTTCACCAAAGAAGTTTACTTTTGGAATTGTAACAAGATAATCAACTCCAAAATTAGCATTTGAATATCCACTAAAATCAAAATATCTGTATGCCTGATTATTCGGAGCTAATGAATCTGAAAAAGCGTAATAAACACCTGTTGCACCAAGACGTACATGTTTACTATGCCAAGTCAAGTTCCCTCCACTAACAAACTCGTTGATTGTTTTTCTTTTAGCAATTTCTGAAGGTGTTCGATGATATCCTGTTTCTAAAAAACTAGAAATATACTGTTCTTCATCAACAAACACAGAATCACTCTCGTCCTTTACACTTCCATCTATTGGTTTATACGAGACAAACTCTGTAAATGTAAAATCGCCAAACTGCAAAGTCATAGCTTGTCCTCGCATAAAAGCAGACTCGTTAACAGAACTATACTTTTTAACTCCTCTTGCCTTTTTAATTACATTCGTAGTGTTAGTTGTTTTTCCAAAGCTCATACCCGACCACATTGTAAGTCCCTGACCAAATTGAGCTACATAATCACCAACTATTATTTTCTTAAAAAAACCTAAATCATTAATTTGGAAATGTGCTGAATAATAATCAAACCCATATTTTTGAGCACCGTTAAAAAATTGTTCACCATCATCTTTTTCGGCTGTAATACCGTAATACAATTTATCCTTATATTGATAATTATATCTGACATACAATTTATCAGGACTACCTAAATAACGAGATTTGTCTGGATTATCAGCAAGAATACTATCAGCAACAGGTAAATAACCTGCCTTTTCCTGTAAAACACGCTGATATCTTGTCATCACAGAATGCCTACCATAAGTAAACATTTTACCAATATCGATTTTCTTTCCATCTGTATCAGCAGCTACTTCAACAAAAGGCAATACAAATTTTAATGTCAAAGGGTCTATACCATCAACATATTGCAATTCGTATACAGTATTATAATTTCCAAATTTCTTTCGGTAATTCACTAATGAAAATACTTGATACTCAGTCAGAAAAATCAATTGTTTAAAATCATCCTCTGAAGCAGTATTTAAATCCAAAGGGCTGTAATATAGGCTCTCAAGACTACTAAAAAGGTTTGTATAGTCAAGTTCAGCATCAGTAGATGCCGCAATTTCTTCTATAATATCATCCAGCTCAGGCATTGTCTCTTCCTGAGCAAATGAGACTACAGAAAAAGCACAAATAAATAATAATATTAGCCAAAATTTAGAATTCATACGACACGGAAATTTTTGGTGTTGACCCAAGTAATTCGTGATAAGCATAAGCAAGATCAAAAACAATACTATGAGCATGATATCCCAAACCAAATGTATACTCTACTGGAGCTAATGCAATACCTGTACGCATAGAGAACTGATTATTAATTGTATACTCAATACCAGTTTTCACAATTGGCACGTATCCATTGATTGCTTTAGCTGTTTCTACTGCAACTAGTAATGAATTACTAAATAAATAAGAGAAACCTAATTTCATAGCTATCGGCATCCTAAGGTCTGAATCTTCGAAATATGTTAAATTCAAAGGATTAAAAACATGAGCTCCTATAGCGAAATTATCTGATGGTTTAGCAAGAAATCCTAACTCAAAATTAATTGCGTTAAGATTTCCATACATACCACTTTGTCGTACAGAGATATAATCTATATTCACTCCCATTGATATTGTTTTAAATAGCTGTTGAGCATATCCAAAAGAAAATTTATCTGACTGATAAAGGCTGTACCCAAAATGAGTAATTCCTAAACCAACATTCCCTCCCATCATAGGAGATGTAAACGCTAATGCTCCATATCCGGTTTCTTTAAGAAGAAATCTATTTTCATAGAAAATACCAGCTATGGGTCTTTCGATGCCGCTCATTGCAGCAGGATTATTCATAACAGCCCAATTATCGGATAATGTAACTCCAGCATTTGCCATACCAGCAGAACGTGCTCCAGCAAAAGAATACTCTGATTGGGCAAAAACCACACAGGTAAAAAACAATAATATAAATAGTGATAGAAGTTTTCTCATAAAGAATAATTTAGTCAATAACGCGATATTCGAACTTATGCTGTTCTAAATCTTTATTTGCGTTCACAATTTTTTGTTTCAAGTTTTGCTTAAATTCAGCAAGTTTTATTGCCAAATCTTCGTCGCCAGTAGCAATCATCTGAGCTGCTAAGATTGCAGCATTCTGAGCACCATTTATTGCAACTGTAGCAACAGGAATCCCAGGAGGCATCTGTACAATTGCTAAAAGAGCATCCATTCCATCCAAACTAGCGTTAATTGGCACACCAATAACTGGAACTGTTGTCATAGCAGCAATTACACCACATAAATGAGCAGCCATACCTGCTCCAGCAATAATAACTTTCACGCCTCTTGATGAAGCATTCTTAGCAAAAGTTTCAACTTCCTCAGGAGTTCTATGCGCAGATAGTGCATTAATCTCAAAAGGAATTTCTAGTTCATTTAACTGCTTTGCAGCTTTTTCCATAATTTTCCAGTCTGAAGTCGACCCCATGATAATACTTACAATCGGTTTCATTTTCTTAATTATTTTCTAGTTATTAGTATATATTTCGTAAAAATACACAACAATATTTAAAATAAGCTCTAAATTACGATTTTTTACCATATTTTTTATTTCTTTGAACTTTAATTTTTAGTTGATTTTACACATTTAACATTTAGCAAAAACTAAATTATCAGGAATAAATAAAAATATCAAAAATGGATACAGTAAAAGTACTTGACAAAAGCTTCGATCTCTTTATTGACAACAAAGAAATTGAGCAAAGAATTCATAGTTTGGCTGAGCAAATGGCTAATGATATGAAAGACAAGAATCCTTTATTTTTAGGAATATTAAATGGCTCTTTTATGTTTGCTGCTGCGCTATTCAAAAATCTGGATATTGATTGTGGAATTTCTTTTCTTAAACTTGCTTCTTATGAAGGGACTTCAAGTTCAGGGAAAATCAAAAGACTTATCGGTTTAAACGAAGACATAAAGGATAGAACCATTGTTATTCTTGAAGATATAATAGATACAGGAATTACAATAGATAACATCATAAAACAACTTAGAGGTTACGAACCTGCTGAAATTAAGATTGCTACTTTACTTTACAAACCTGAAGCCTATAATAATTTACACAATATTGATTATTATTGTTTTGATATTCCAAATGACTTTATCCTTGGATATGGTTTGGATTATAATGGATATGGAAGAAATTTGAAACATATTTATAAAATAAGCGAATAGTTATGTTAAATATTGCATTATTTGGTCCTCCTGGAGCAGGGAAAGGTACTCAAGCAAAGAAACTTGCCGAGAAATATAATCTTACTTATATTTCTACAGGTGATATCCTTAGAAAAGAAATTAATGAAGGAACACCTCTTGGCATTGAAGCAAAATCAGTTATAGAACAAGGTGGACTGGTTTGTGACGAAACCATTGTTCAAATTATTGAGAATAGCATTAATATGCATCATGACAGTAATGGTATTTTATTCGATGGTTTTCCAAGAACTTATGCACAGGCATATATCCTTGATGGGCTATTGATTAAAATGAATACAAAACTATCTGCATTAATAAGCTTAGAAGTTCCTAAAGATGAACTTATTGGCAGAATGATGGCAAGAGCTGAAAAGGAAAATCGTTCTGATGACAAAAAAGAAATCATAGAAAACAGACTAAACGAATATAATACCAAAACTGTTCCTGTTATTGACTTCTATAAAGAACAAAATAAATATTATCCGATAAACGGTATTGGAACTATTGACGATGTATTTGAAAGGATAACTGTAGAAATCGAAGAAATTCTTTCTCAAACATTACTAAATGTTGTTTTCTTTGGCCCTCCAGGTGCAGGAAAAGGAACTCAAGCTAAAAGACTAGCTAAAAGATTTAATATGGTTTATGTTTCAACAGGCGAAATGATTCGTAAAGAAGTCGCTGATCAAACTGAACTTGGAAAAATTGCAAAACCATATTTAGAGACTGGCGATATTGTACCTGATGATATTGCAATCAGATTAATTGAAAGAAAAATTGCACAACACAAAAACATAAAAGGATTTATCTTTAAAGGATTTCCTTCTACGCTTGTACAAGCCTATATTTTAGGAGGATTATTAAAGAAATTAGATTCTTCTGTTTCTTTAGTAATGAATATGAAAACTTCAACTCTTTTATCTCTAAAACGTTTAACTGCAAGATCAAAAACCAAAAATGCAAGGTCATACGACATGGATACAGAAACAATTATCCATAGGCTAGAAGTTTTTCAGGAAAGAAGTTGTAAAATCATAAACTTCTACGAACAGCAAGGTAAATTAAATGACTTTGATGGGAATAAAGATCCTGACGAACTACATGAAGACATGGCAGATACTATTGAAAAGGCATTTAAAGAAATTAGGAAATAAAACTCAATTAAATAAATACAAAAAAAGGGAGCGAAAAGCTCCCTTTTTTTGTATTTATTCAGACTATTATTGTAAGCCTTGAATTTGTTCTTTTAGAATCTTAATTTTTGCTTCTGCATCAGCTTGTTTTTTACGTTCAATTTCAATTACCTTATCAGGGGCATTATTAACAAAGCGCTCATTACTAAGCTTTTTCATTACAGAATTCAAAAATCCTTCAGTATATTTTAGTTCTTCTTGAAGTTTTTTAATTTCTTCGTCTTTATCAATAAGATCTCCAAGTGGGATAAAATATTCGTGTGCTTTTACTAAGAAACTTGCTGCCATTTCAATTTTACTGTCAATAGTTTGAATTTCTTCAAGATTTCCAAGCTTCATAATAACAGAATCAAAAACTTCAGAATACTCACCATGCTTTATGATGTTTAGAGTTAACTTATCACGCTGTGGCAAATTCTTTTCCTGACGTACATTTCTAATACTTGCAACTACCTGCATACAGTCTTCGAACTGAGAAATCAGATTTTTATCAAAAGTACTTACCTCAGGCCATTTTGCAATAACAATTGATTCTACATCTTCGTCTTTCTTTAAGAATTGCCATAGTTCCTCTGTAATGAAAGGCATAAATGGTGAAAGTAACAAAGATAGTTTCTTGAAGAACTCTAAAGTTTGATTATAAGTGGTAGCATCAATAGGCTTTTGGTATTCCGGCTTGATCATTTCAAGATACCAAGATGAGAAATCGTCCCAGAATAATTTATAAACTGTCATTAACGCTTCTGACAATCTAAAATCGTCGAATTGTTTATTAAGAGTCAAAATAGTCTCGTCTAATTTTGCATTAAACCATTCTACAGCAACTTTAGAGTGTTCAGGCTGCTCAATATTTGAATCTACTTCCCAGTTTTTAACTAATCTGAAAGCATTCCATATTTTATTTGCAAAATTTCTACCTTGTTCTGGTAAACTATCGTCATAAAGTAAATCGCCACCAGCAGGAGAACAGAACAACATCCCTGTTCTTACGGCATCTGCTCCATACTTATCAATTAAAACAAGTGGATCAGGGGAATTACCGAGCGATTTAGACATTTTACGTCGTTGTTTATCTCGTACTATACCTGTTAAATAAACATTCGAAAATGGCTTTTTATCAGCATATTCATAACCAGCAATAATCATACGTGCAACCCAGAAGAATAAAATCTCAGGTGCTGTTACTAAATCATTTGTAGGATAGTAATATTTATAATCTTCATTCTCTGGATTATTAATTCCATCAAATACAGAAATTGGCCATAACCATGAGCTAAACCATGTATCTAGCACATCATCATCCTGACGTAGATCAGATAACTTAAGATCTTTGTTTCCAGATTTTTCTTGTGCCAGAACTAAAGCTTTTTCTGCTGTTTCTGCAACTACAAATTCATTTGAGTTTGGTAAATAATATGCAGGAATACGATGCCCCCACCATAACTGACGGCTTACACACCAATCTCTTACATTTTCCATCCAGTGACGGTAAGTATTCTTAAATTTGGCAGGAATAATCTTAACTTCATCAGACTCTACAGCTTCTAAAGCAGGTTTAGAAATATCTTCCATTTTTAAGAACCATTGCATTGACAATTTTGGCTCAATAACTGCACTAGTACGTTCAGAACGTCCAACCTTATTTGTATAATCTTCAATTTTATCTAAAACAGCTAGTTTCTCTAACTCTTTAACAGCAAGTTTTCTTGCTTCAAATCTATCAACATTAACAAATAATCCGGCAGCCTCGTTTAAAGTTCCGTTATCATTAAAAATATCAATACTATCAAGATTATGCTTCACTCCTATTTCATAATCATGAATATCGTGTGCTGGAGTAATTTTTAAACAGCCTGTACCAAATTCCATGTCAACATAGTCGTCAAAAATGATTGGGACAACACGATCTACCATTGGAACAACAACCTTCTTCCCTTTTAGGTGAGAAAAACGCTCATCGTTTGGATTAACACATACTGCAGTATCACCCAAAATAGTTTCAGGACGTGTTGTTGCAATAATTACATGCTCATTTTCTCCTTCTATCTGATACTTTACATAATAAAGCTTTGAGTTTTCTTCGGTATGAATTACTTCTTCATCAGAAACAGCTGTTTTTGCCTGAGGATCCCAGTTTACCATACGAACACCACGATAGATTAATCCTTTTTCGTGTAAATCACAAAAAACTTTAAGGACAGATTCTGAACGAACTTCGTCCATAGTAAATGCAGTTCTATCCCAGTCGCAAGAAGCACCAAGTTTCTTTAATTGCTCAAGAATGATTCCACCATGTTTTTCTTTCCATTCCCAGGCATGCTCAAGAAACTCCTCACGAGTAAGAGTATTTTTATCAATTCCTTCTTCTCTAAGTTTAGCAACAACTTTTGCTTCGGTAGCAATTGATGCATGATCGGTTCCAGGAACCCAAACTGCATTTTTACCCAACATTCTTGCACGACGTACCAAGACATCTTGAATTGTATTATTAAGCATATGCCCCATGTGTAAAACTCCAGTTACGTTTGGTGGAGGAATTACATTTACGTAAGGTTCTCTGCTATCAGGCTCTGAATGGAAGTATTTTTTATCTAACCATTCCTTATACCACTTCTTCTCAATGTTTTGCGATTCGTATTTTGCAGGTATTTCCATAATCTGTTTATTGCTAATTTTTAATAGTATGCAAAAATACTTTTTTTATTGAATTTTTCAAATAGGAAAATCTAATTCGGAATTTGAAATTTGGAGTTCCGAATTTGGAGTTCGGAATTCGGAATTTGGAATTCGGAGTTTGGAGTTTGGAGTTTGGAATACTGTAGCTACTGTAGTTTTATCTATCACTGAGTCCAGTATATTATTTATAGCACCATACAGTTTAGGCTTTATATCCAAAAAGAACTTATCTATTTTTTAAGTCTGATTCGGCATCAATAAGTTCTATCTCCTTCTTTTTATCAATAATTTCCTTTTGCGTAATTAAAATCGCTCTCATTTCCACAAAAACTCTAATTACAAATACACTAACTCTGTCTGCCAGATCTGATTTAATCACATTAGATGCTTGTAAAACACCATGTTCTGTAAAAACATAAGGCATATATCTTCTGCCTCCTTTGTTTGAGGTCGCAATTTGCGACCTCAAAGCATCATACTCATCTCTTGTGAGTTGAAACATAAAGTCTTCTGGAAATTTTTAATATTTCTTTTGACTTGTTCATTAAGCCTTTTAGTTACAACACCGTATACTCTTGCTAAATCGGAGTCAATTATAACATTTTCTCCTCTTATAAAGCATATTGACTTTTTTGTTGATTTACTTAGTACATGACAAAAATTTTTATTCGCTAGCTCATGAGCTAATGGTTGTCATAATCTTTGCAAACCTTCGTACCTCAGTTGTGGCAAAGATATACGCCAAAAAAAGCTCCATTTACATTTAGTATCCCCGGACTGTGTCCGGGGTTACTAATATCTCACTCCTAACGGAGCTTTGCAGATAATTCAGATTATATTAAATTCAATGAATAAAAAAATGTCATGTACTAATGTTTATTTAATAATCTCTTTCTCAATCATGGTTAAATCCTTATATAAATTGTTAGGGCACTCAAACAAACTTATCATCAAAAACACAAATATTACGAACAAAAAACAAGATATACTCTAAAAACAAAAAGTTGGAAATAGCATCTGGTTTTCCAACTTTTTATTTCGAATTCCGAATTCACAAATTCCGAATTTCTATCTTTTACCCTCCAAAATCATCAAATGCGATCATTTCGTCAGGAACTCCAAGATTATCAAGCATATCAAATACAGCATCGTTCATCATAGGAGGACCACATAGGTAATATTCTATTTCTTCTGGCTCGTCATTCTTTGACAAGTATTCATCGAGAATAACCTGATGTATAAATCCTGTATAGCCATCCCAATTGTCTTCTTCTTTAGGTTCTGATAAGGCAATATGGAAGGTAAAGTTCGGGAACTGCTTTTCAATTGCTCTAAATTCATCTTCGTAAAATACTTCGCGACTTGAGCGAGCACCATACCAGAAAGTAGCCTTGCGACCTGTCTTTACTGTTTGGAATAAATCGAAAATATGAGATCTCATTGGAGCCATACCAGCACCACCACCAATAAACATCATTTCGTTTTCGGTTGGTTTAATATGGAATTCTCCATAAGGTCCTGAGATCATTACTTTATCGCCAGGCTTACGAGAGAAAATGTATGATGAACAAACACCAGGATTAACTTTCATAAACGACTTAGTTTTTCGGTCCCAAGGTGGAGTTGCAATACGAATATTCAGCATTACAATATTTCCTTCTGCAGGATGGTTAGCCATTGAGTATGCACGGAAAGTCTCCTCGTCGTTTTTCATCTTAAGATCCCAAAGATTTAGCTGATCCCAATCTTCTTTGTATTCGTCTTCTACGTCGATATCATTAGCGAAATCAACATTGATCTTTGGCACATCAATCTGAATATATCCACCAGATTTAAAATCGAGAATCTCTCCTTCAGGAAGTTTAACAACAAACTCTTTGATAAATGTAGCAACATTTTTATTTGAAACGACTTCGCATTCCCACTTTTTAACTCCCATTACTTCTGCAGGGAGTTCGATTTTCATATCATTTCTAACTTTTACCTGACAAGCTAAACGCCAAAAGTTTTGTTGTTCTCTTCTTGTAAAGAAACCTGTTTCGGTAGGTAATATTGTACCTCCACCTTCTGTAATTCTACATTTACACATTCCACAAGTTCCACCTCCACCGCAAGCAGAAGGGACAAATATTTTTTGATCGCTCAATGCTGATAAAAGTGATGTTCCAGGTTCAATATCTATTGGTTCTTCTTCATTAATTGTAATTTTTACATCTCCTTGAGGTGTAAGCTTTTTCTTAGCATAAAGAAGCATCATTACAAGTGCAATTATAATTATCAAAAATACCAAAATTGCACTTACTATTATTAATGTTTGTGTTGACAATAAAATCATAGTCTTTTTTTTACAAATTAATACCCATAAATCCCATAAATGCAAGTCCCATTAAACCAGTAATTATAAAAGTAATTCCAAGTCCTTTTAATGGTTTTGGCACATTTGAATATTTGATTTTCTCACGAATTGCAGCTATACCAACAATTGCTAAAAGCCATCCAACTCCGGAACCAAATCCAAATACAGTAGCTTCTCCTATATTAGCATATTCTCTTTCTGCCATAAACAGAGAACCTCCAAGTATAGCACAATTTACAGCTATAAGCGGGAGAAAAATTCCTAATGAGGCATACAGAGAAGGAGAAAATTTCTCAACAACCATCTCAACAAGCTGCACCATCGCAGCAATAATAGCGATAAATAAAATAAATGATAAGAATGATAAATCCACATTGGCGAAATCCTCAGATATCCATGTCAATGCCCCTTCTTTAAGTACATAATTCTCGAGAAGAAAGTTTATAGGAAGAGTAATCGTTAATACAAAAATCACTGCTAAACCTAATCCAAAAGAAGTTTTAACTGTCTTAGATACAGCAAGGTAAGAACACATGCCCAAGAAATAGGCAAATACCATATTGTCAATAAAAATTGACTTTACAAATATATTAATTAGATTTTCCATAATTCTATTCTTCTATTAATTCACGATTACGACTACGTTGCACCCAGATAATCACGCCAACAACAATAAGTGCCATTGGAGGAAGTATCATAAAACCATTATTAGCATATCCCAAATCATAAAAACTTTGAGGTATAACTTGAATTCCCAGAAGAGTACCACTACCAAGTAGCTCTCTAAAAAAAGCAACAATAATTAAAATTGAACCATATCCTAAGCCATTTCCAATTCCATCAATAAAACTTTTACCAGGAGAATTAGCTAAAGCAAAGGCTTCTAAACGTCCCATGATTATACAGTTTGTAATAATCAAACCGACGAAAACAGATAGCTGTTTACTAACATCAAAAACAAAAGCTTTCAAAAATTGGTCAACAATAATTACTAATGCAGCAACAACTACTAATTGTACAATAATTCTGATACGTTTTGGGATTGTCTTTCTCAATAATGAAATCACAACATTAGACATTGCCATCACAAAAATTACACTTAAAGCCATCACTATTGCTGGTAATAACTTTACAGTTACTGCCAGTGCCGAACAAATACCTAAAACCTGAACAGTAATTGGATTGTTCTTGTTTATAGGATCTGTCAACAGTTTTAAATTCTTTTTGGAAAACATATTTAAATATTTTTATTTTTTTCTATAAATTTTAAATAAGCACTTAAACAAGTACTCAACATATCTCGGACACCATAAGATGTGATTGTTCCACCGGAAATAGCATCAACAGCGTGTTTATTATCTGTTGCATCGGTTTTAATAATGTCGATTGAAACAAATTCATCATTTTCGTCAAAGATTTTTTTATCTTTAAACAAAACCTGAAATTCGGAGGTAGAAATTTCAGCACCTAAACCCGGGGTTTCTGATTTATGGTCGAAATAAACTCCAAAAATCTGTGTCAAATCATCATTCATCGCAATATAACCCCAAATAGGTCCCCAGAGTCCTTTTCCGTATAAAGGGAAGATGTATTTAGACTCACCATTATCTGCTTTAGCAACATAAACAGGCCATTGTTGTTCACTTTCTGTTTTTTTCAATTCTTTCTTTAAATCAATATTAAATGCATCAGCGCCATCTATTATATCTCCTTCAACATTTATTGCATAATTTTCTAAAATATATTCGTCATAAAGTTTTTCAACATTATCAGAAGTGCTCTCAATATTTAAAGCAGCTAAAATATTTTTCTTTTTCTCAAGCTCCACATTCCTTTTCTGAAAAGGTTGTAAGCCAACAGCAATGACAGTTAAAAGAGTTGCAACAATAACAACCATCACTACTGAAAATATAAATGTATATTTATTACTATTCCTATCCATAATTTTAAGCTTTTACAGTAACAGAACGTTTCAATCTTTTCTTAATATTTCTCTGTACAACAACATGGTCGATTAAAGGAGCAAATACATTCAATAGTAGAATTGCCAACATCATCCCTTCAGGATATGCAGGATTTAATACTCTGATTAGTATTGCGAGAAATCCTATTAGAAAACCATAAATATATTTTCCTGAATTTGTTTGAGTTGCAGTAACTGGATCTGTTGCCATAAACACCATTCCAAAAGCAAAACCACCTAACATAAGGTGCTCAAACCAAGGCACCTCCATAGCTGGATTCACAGCAAATACATTAAATATTAAACCCATTGCTGCACCACCAACTAAAGTTGACAGCATTATTCTCCAACTTCCAATTCCAGAAACCAATAAAATAATAGCGCCAATTAAAATCGCTGCTACAGATGTCTCACCTACAGAACCAGGAAGTGTTCCAATAAACATATCCATTTGAGTTACCTTCTCGCCCAGACCATTTACAAATTCACTGGCACCAGCGGCAGATTGAGCCAAAAGGGTTGCGCCAGAATATCCATCAACAATACCATCACCATTCATCATTCCACTAACCCAAACTTTATCGCCTGACATCCAAGAAGGATAAGCAAAGAATAGAAATGCTCTGGCAGTTAAGGCAGGATTTAAAATATTCATTCCAGTTCCACCAAAAACTTCTTTACCAATAATTACTGAGAAAGCTACAGCTAAAGCAAGCATCCAAAGAGGTGTATCAGCAGGGACAATAAGTGGTATAAGCATACCTGTAACCAAGTATCCTTCGTTAATTTCATGTCTTCTAAATTGAGCAAAAGCAAACTCAATTCCCAAACCAACAGCATATGAAACCACAATCAGAGGTAAAACTTTAAGTAAACCGTATCCTATCATTGGCCAAAATTCCTGTGCCTGTCCTGTTGCAATAAAATGTTGTAATCCGGTATTATATATCCCCATTAAAATTGCAGGAAGTAAAGCTGCAACAACAATAATCATTGTACGTTTCATGTCAATAGAATCTCTAATATGAGCTCCTTTCTTTGTAACATGATTTGGTACGTACAAAAACGTTTCGAAACCATCAAAAACTGAATGAAGAAAGAATAACTTCCCTCCCTCTTCGAAATGTGGTTTTATTTTATCAATATTTTTTCTAAGAAATTTCATCTTCTATAATTTTTATTTACGACATTTCTTTAATCATCAAATCAAGCCCTTTGCGTACAATATCCTGCACATCAATTTTTGATGTACAAGCAAACTCGCACAATGCAAGGTCTTCCTCAATAATTTCATATATTCCCAATTGTTCCATCTTATCTATATCTTCAGTAAGAATTGCTTTAATCAATAACTGAGGATAAATATCAATAGGACAAACTTTCTCATATTGCCCTGTAACCACAAAAGCTCTAACACCACCATGTATATTAGTATCAGGAGAATATTTTTTACCGGGGATTATTTTTGATGCAAAAGTCGATGACATACTTAGTTTATTGAATCCTGGAAGTGCCCAACCAAACATTTCATGATAATCTCCTTCAGGGATTACTGATATTTGACTATCATAAAATCCAAGATATCTTCTTTCGTTAATATTTGTACCTGTAAGAACATTACCAGAAATTACACGCACATGTTCATTATTTAGTTTACCATCAAGGTAAGTACTTATATCAGCTCCTATACTGGTTTTAAAGTATTTTGACTCTTTCACTTCTGAACCACATAATGCAACTGTTCTCTCAGGATTTATTGTTCCATTTTTTATAAAATTACCAATAATTGGTAAATCAGCTGCATTTACTGTCCAGATAACCTCACCTTTGTTAATAGGTTTTATTTTATTTATTTGAACTCCCGTTAAGCCCGATGGATGTGGTCCAACAAAGTAATTAATTTTATAACTATCTCTATCATCAATTATATCAATCAAATCAGTTCCTTTTTTAAAACTAAGATAAACATCTCCTTTAGTTAGAGTCTTAATGGCTTTTAATGCAATATTGATTTCTTCCTTTTTTTCTTTTAAGATAAATGAGAAATCAGGAGCTAGTGGAGCTGAATCAAACATTGAGATAAAGATATCCCTTGGCTCCTCTTGGGGTACTGCAATAACACCATAAGGTCTTTTCTTTATAAAAGGCCATATTCCTCCATCAAGAAGGACTTGCTTTAAACTATCAGGATTATTGATATCAGAATCAGACATATTAAATTTGACTCTATCGTCTGAATTATCTTGAATAATTTCAATTTCAAGGATTTTTCGCTTTGCCCCTCTGATAACACTTTTAATGACACCACTAACTGGAGAGACAAAGCACACTTCGGGATGATATTTATCAAAAAACACTGCCTCTCCACACTTTACCTTTGCTCCTTCCTTAAGCTTTAACTTTGGAACAATCCCTAAAAAGTCAGTTGGTCTGATTGAAAACATTTTTGGATTGTTTTCCTTACTTAGCACAGCTTCTGAAGCGCCTTTCAAGCTAATATCCAGACCTTTGTGTATTCTAAATGTTTTGCTCATTAGAAATCTTATTTTTAATATATAATTCTTTAAACAACTATGTATAAGTTATGTTTCATCAACAACAAAAAAAACAATTATTTTTCATAAAACAACACAAATTGTTATGATATAAATCAGTTTTTTTAACTCATTTGTTTATACTAAAAAAAACGGGTTTTAGAACCCGTTTTTATTTTTTTATGTTCCTGGCACAGGTGGTGGAGGTGGTGGTACTGGTGGAGGCGTTGCTCCAAATACTGAATTCAATTCAGGAACTTGTCCTGCTGCTGACCAGTTAGCCATACCTTCTCTCCAAACTAAAGTATCTTTTACAAGACTACCATTAGCTGCCATTTGCTTTAATGTATTAATATCAAAAGGACCTGCTTGTTGTCCGTTAACAACAGCAAAAAATGTAAAAGCCGGAGGCATTGGTGGAGGGACTGCTCCGCCACCTTGAGGCTGCTGTTGCTGCTGATTTGATTGACTCATATTGTTCATCATGGTGTTTGCCATAGCAAGTCCCATTCCCATTCCCATTCCTTCGGAAGCTCCCCCGCCTCCAGGATTTGTTGCAGCAGCTTCCATAGCATTTGCAGCCTGAAACTGTGAGTATTGGTTCATATTACCAATAATCCCCATACTAGAACGCTTGTCAAGTGCTTCTTCAACATTTGGTGGAAGACTGATATTTGAAACTAAGAACTTAGTCATATCTAGACCATATTCTTTATATTCTTCTTTTATGATTTTACCAATTACTTCAGAAAACTCATTATAATTAGCTGCCATATCCAATACTGGTATCTTAGCTTCACCAACAGCATCAGTAAATCTTGTTACAATAATTGTTCTTAACTGATTAGTAACTTCATCAGTTGTAAAATCTCCATCTGTTCCAACAACTTCACGAATAAAGGCAGCAGCATCAGTCACTCTGAACTCATAATTACCAAAAGCTCTGATTCTTACAGGACCAAATTCAGCATCCCTAAGCATTACTGGATTAGGTGTTCCCCATTTATTATCTAAAAATCTTTTAGTATTTACAAAGTATACTTCTGCTTTGTATGGACTATTAAAGCCGTGTTTCCAACCTTTAAGAGTTGAAAGTATTGGCATATTTTCGGTTGTTAATGTGTACATTCCTGGAGAAAACACATCAGCAATTTGTCCTTCGTTAATAAAAACTGCTACCTGAGATTCACGAACTGTCAATTGCGCTCCCATTTTAATTTCATTCTGATATCTCTCAAAACGATGCACAATAGTATCATTGGACGGGTCTAACCATTCAATAATATCAATAAATTCATTCTTTAATTTGTTTAATAATCCCATACTTTACTTTTTTAAAATTTTCTCTAGTTCAACAATATGATCATTTAAAGATATAAAAATACTATTAATTTTTGAAGAGTAATCTATTCCATCATTTTTTTTTAATGCAATTTTTTCAACATTAGCCATCTCTTCAGCCAGATTATTAAAGCCTAATATTGCCACAGTACTTTTCAACTTATGCAACTCCCCTGCGAGTTTATTCATATCTTTTTTTCTTATTGCATCATCAATTTCAGAAAAATAATTAGATTTTGCTAAAATCAGCATATCTAATAGTTCAATTGCCAATTCATTATCATCCGCAGTTCGTTCGTTTAGATCTTCAATATTTATTACAGTTTTAATCATAAAAAAAATAGTATCCTGTAAAGATACTATTTTTATTTAAACTTTTAAATTAGCTTATCTTCTTAATAAACGTCTATTAACAAACTCTAAGAAAACATCTCTGTATGAGCGTCCGATTGGCACTCTATTTTCTTTGATATTCACATAATTCCCATCGATATCGTCAATATGATTAACATTGATGATAAATGACTTACTCACTCTGAAAAATATCTCTTCAGGAAGTTTATTATGAATAGTTTTAACGTTCATTGCAGTCATATATTTACCGTGTGTAGCATGTACAATCACATAGTCTTTTAATCCTTCGATAAATAATAACTCGTCGAATCTTATTTTTACATATTTTCTTTCTGACTTAATAAAGATAAAGTCGTCTTCGATAGCTTCAAAAACAGCTGTGTTTTCTGCTAATCTAATAAACTCTTCAGCTTTAGCAACAGCTTTTATAAATCTATCCAATTTTACTGGCTTCACCAAATAATCTACAACATCAAGCTCATAAGCCTCAACAGCATATTGAGGATAAGCTGTAGTTAAAATAACCATTGGAGCATTGTTTAAACTTCTTAAAAACTCCAGACCTGAAACGCCAGGCATTTCAATATCAAGAAACATGATATCAACATCATTTTTTTGCAGAAATTCATTTGCAGAAGTAGCATCTTCAAACTCACCTATCAACTTCAAATTAGATAACTCTCCGATGTTCATTTTCATACCTTCACGTGCTAAAGGTTCGTCATCTACAATAATACATTTCATCATTTTAGGTTTATTTTTAATTTAACATTATAATAATCTTCTTCGTTCTCAATTTCAAGCTCGTAATTATCTTTGTATAATAATTCTAATCTTCTTTCAATATTTTTTAATCCGATTCCGCCTTGTTTTATTCCTCTTGTTGCGCTTGTGCCAATCTTCGAGTTTTTCACCACAAAGATAACATATTTTTCTACAATTTCAACAAAAACATGAATAAAATTGTCTTTTCCTTGCGAACTTACTCCGTGTTTAAACGCATTTTCCAAAAATGGAATAAACATAAAAGGATATATCATTAAACCCCTAAAACTACCTTTTTGTTCAAATTTAAGATCAATTTTTGCAAGTCGCATCCTTTGGAGCTCAATATAATTACTCAAGTAGTCTACTTCTGCTTTTAGTAGAACTTCGTCCTGTGAACACTCATACAACTGATATCGCAAGAGATCAGAAAGTTTTAAAATCATCTCTCCCGACTTCTTAGGTTCAATACGAGTCTGTATGTATACATTATTTAGGACATTAAATAAAAAATGTGGATTTATTTGATTTTTCAAGAAATCAAGATCTGATCTTATTTTCGCTTTCTCTAATCTATTAATTTCATCTGCATCCCTAATATTAAACTTAAATGATTTTATTCCTATTGCCACAAAAATAAAAACCATTGACAATTGAATATTATATGCCTGTTTTTCAAAGCTATCAAAAAAACTAATTACCCCATCAGCTAAAATAAAATTTTGCAAAACGAAATTCCAACAAAGGTTTGTCAATATGGTTAATGAAAGATATATTGCAAACTTCCATAATTGTTGATTTCGTTCCATAAATCTTGGCATAAGATAGTACAGAATGAAATAAACACTAATCACATCTATCACAGCAATAAATGGAAACACCTTGAACCCACCAAATCCAGACCCAAAATGATTAATTATGCCACTAAACATAATGTAAGAAAGCCAGAAGGCAATGTGATTTACAACTCTATACTTAGAGTTAAGTAGATAATGATTATTTGAGTTCGATTCCAAGACTCTTAATTTTTAGATTCAAAGCAAAAATACGACATTTTTTAAAATATAGCCGATAAACTAGATATTTTTTATGTTTAAATGCAACTTTAGAGTGCCTAAAATGAACTTTTATACCCAAGATGTATCTTTGAGGCATTAAATGCAAAAGGATTTTCATTTTGTTTCCCTACAGCAAAAACAATAGAAAAGATTCCAGCATTTGTTTTCAAATCTAATCCTGCTCCAAATCCCATTGCGTAATTATACGAGTCACTTAAGGTATATCTGCGCTCAAAGTAAGCTAAGTCATAAAAAACAAATAAGGCAGATGTTTGTTCGAATATATATCGAAATTCAGTATTTAACAAACTATATGAACTTACTGGTAGAGATAATTCATCAAATCCTCTAATTGTACTCAAGCCTCCTATTAAATCTAATTCATTATCATAAACTTTTGATGAATAGATCATTGATGTTTGATTTCGTAACTTAATGGTCATATAGTTATAAATCGGAATATAATATGCAAAATCTATCTTTGTTTTATTCTGGAACAATGGTTTTAAAACCACATCACTTTCGTCATCATCATCAGACATTTTTGTACCAAAAGATGAACTTAATTTCAGTGTTATTCCAGAACGTGGAGCATAAAAGTTATCTACATTAAAATACCTGTATGATGAGCCAAATAAGTTAGTCCGAAAATCAGACATGCCTTGAGTATTGACATTATCATTATCCAACAAGTATGAAGCGCTTCTAACAAAAAACAACTCAAATCCATTAGCGGTATTATTCCCGAATAAAATTCTTCCGGCAAATTCAGTGTTTAAGTAGCTAGAATCCTTTTTTTCAATATCGAAAAGAGCTCCCACTCCAAATCTCGACTTAAAAAGATATGGAATTGAGAACTCTGAATTTAAGTTTTGACTAGCAGCTTCAAACTTTTGCCATCTGAAAGAGAACAACTCCCCCGCTCCAATACTATTTAACAATAAAAGATCTACATCTCCTGTCACAAGCATCTTACCTGTAGTTTTATTATTAGGTAAAATCCCAATCATTCCATTAAAATTATTTGCTTTCTTTTTCTTTAAATACAATATCAAATCTGTTGATTTCTCTCCAAATGCAAGTTGAAATGACCTAGAAGGCTCAACATAATTAAGATTCTTAATCTTATCATTAATATTATCAATCTTGCTAATCGAAAAAACATCTCCATTTTTAATATCCAGATAAGTTTCTATATAATGCTGTCGGATTTTGGTATCAGACTTTACCTGAATACTGTCGAAAAAATACCTATCTCCTAGCTCAAGACTTACTATAGCGTCTATGCGCTTATTCTCATCAAAAGTTACAGAATCAATCTGTATTTTCGCAAATGGATATCCATCATTAGAAACTTCCTGAAGAATATCATCAAATAAGTTTTGTAATTCAGCTAAATTTACATCATCATCTTTTGAAAAATGACGTTTGATTTTTTTTGAGTATTCGCCTTGACCTTCAAATTGCATATTATTCCAAACATATTTTTTGTAAGTAGTAAAATATGCGTTATAATTTGTTGTATCAATCGAAACACTGTCGTATCCGGCAAGTATATATCCTTCTGAGATATATCCAAGATTAAAGCTATTAAGTTGATTAGATAAATCGGTAGTATCTCTTAATATTATAGGTTTTTCTTTTTGATAAGTATCATTATCACTCTTACGTACAAAAAACTGTAAAACCTGTTGTCCACTAATTGTAACAGAGATGAACAGAGATGAACAAAAAAGCAAATATTTAGTTATAAGCTTCATTCATTGATGATTCTTTCTATAGAACCATTTTCCACATCAAATAGTATTTTAAGGTGCTTATTTTTAAACATTTTAGCAGGCAGGTTATTCAAATACCCATATTGTGGGATAATAAAACCTTCTCTAGCATATTTGTGACCGTCAAATTCGACAGAAAATGCGCCGTGACCTGGGACCCTATAATAAATGCCTCTTGTTTTTTCTTTTTCTGACAATTCTGTTTGTCTGCTATAAAAATCTTCTAATTGATTTGTTCTACCACAATTATGAGCAATCAGGTAAACTGGCTCACTATCAACAGTAGCTTCAGTTGAAATTCCATTTTCGTCAGAAAGATAAAAAAGCACGTTTTTATCGTCTACTTTGTCAGTTTTAGGTTTATATACTGCATAAAAAGAGTTTTTAACGAGCATTTCTTTACCAATAAATAGTTCTAGATACTGTTGCTCTAATTCATAAAGCTCCTTAACCATAAACTCAACATTTTTTGGAGGTTTCTCTGTTTCGAACTGACCAGATTGTAGTTTAAATCTGCGTTTACGAATTTTAATAATATAATTTGCTGCTTCTTCGGCTTTTTGCTCAAAATCTTTGCTTGTAATTACAGTATTATAAACAGGTATTTTCTGAAAAGCAGAATCTAACTCAATGACTTTATAAGTTGTATCTGTGATACCTGTAAAATTCCTTTTAACACTAAAATCAGAAAAGACAACTTCATCATCATTAATAAATTCAGGGATATTTTGATAATTATACTCATTTTCGTCAAGACAAAGTCGTTTACGAGCTTTAGATCCATTATAAGTGGCTAACACCCCTCTTTTGTCAAATTGAAGATCTGCCTTATTTTTCAAAATAAAAAATCCAGCATTTGGATCAGCAAATGAATGATCATTAAACTCTACTCCGATAATATTAGATTGAGTATATTCACTTAAAGGTACATCATCAATCATTAAATATTTTTCTGCATATTTACAATATGGACCAGGAACAAATCGTTTGGTTTCAACGTCAATTTTTACACTTATAATTTTTTGAGGCAAAAAGTAAACAATTGCATTATTTTTTAATTGTAATGTTGTATCTGTGATTGGAACTACATTTATCTGCCCAAATGCAATATTTATAAAACATAGCAACCCAACTATTCCAAGTATTTTCTTCATAAGCTCTATTTTATATACTAATTATAAAATGCAAAAGTAAAAAATCTTTTTAATAAATTATCAAAATAATAATGGTTCAATTCATGATTAGAGCCATCTTCAGACATGAATGATTTGATGATAATTCATCCTTTTAAAATTTCAAACTCATTAAAAGCATATCCTAAACTATCAATAATATCAGAAGCAATCAATGCCATTTCTCCATGCTTTTGTTTTGCCAAATCTCCAGCTCTAGCATGAAAATTCACTCCCAATACAGCAGCTACCTCAGGATTATACCCCTGAGCGAGCAAAGATGCAATAACTCCAGTCAAAACATCTCCACTTCCACCAGTTGCCATTCCTGGATTCCCGGCAGTATTAAAAAACACTCTTCCGTCTGGTATTGTAATACAGGTAATTCCACCTTTAAGAACGATAATTATTGATTTCTCAACAGAAATCTTTTTCATAAATTCAATTTTTTGCCAAGTATTTTCGAATTTACCAAAAAGTCTTTCAAATTCTTTTGGATGGGGAGTTATAATAGTTCCAGATGGAAGCAAGTCAACAAAATTTAAAATATTTGATAAAATATTTAATGCATCAGCATCTAAAATGATAGGTATTTTTACCATTTTAAGTAAATTTAACAAAAGTTGTTTGCTTACATTTTTTGTATCTAAACCAGGTCCTATCCCAATGGTATCATATTTAAATAAATTTTCGACTCCACTACAATATTCTGTATGCCTATCAATGCTTATCATCACTTCAGGAATTGAAATCTGCATAATATCCACCAATTTGGCTGGCAAATGCGCTGTGACCAACCCTGAGCCTGATTTAACAGCTGCTTTTGCTGCTAAAACAGCGGCACCTGCTTTTCCATAACTCCCTGCTATTAATAATAGATGTCCAAAATTCCCTTTATGCTCAAAACGTCCACGTACATTAAAATTTTCATGAATAATTTCAGAATCTATAACATAAAAATCAGAATAAGTATTGTTAATTGCATCAACACTTAATCCTATTGGGACAATTATTACATTCCCGCTAAAATGGCTATTTTCTGCAAACATCATCGAAATTGATGGAAATTCTAAAGCAAAAGTTTTATTAGCTTTTACAATAGCACCATTATTCTTAGAATTATCTTCTCCAAACAAACCTGAAGGAATATCAATAGATAAAATTACATTATTTGAATTATTAATCTTATCAATAACTTTTTTAAATTCACCTCCAACAACTCTAGCAAGGCCACTACCAAAAATTGCATCAATTATAATTGTATTTTCAGAGATTTCTAAATCTGCTGATTTACAAATTTCGTTTACAGATTCTGGATATATATTAATTAATCTATCATAATTAGTTTTACAATCAGGACTTATGGAATCTGTAAATTTACACAAATAAGCAGACACATTATATCCAGCATCAAGGAGCAATCGTGCATTTACCAATCCATCTCCACCATTATTACCAGGACCAGCTATAACACAAAACTCATATGATTTATCAAACTCATTTACGATATCATTAAAAATTGCAGTAGCAGCTCTTTCCATCAAATTGATAGAAGAAATTGGCTCATTTTCAATTGTATACTTATCAATTTGGCGTATTTGTTGTGATTTGAAGAGTTTCATCTGTCTGTAATATATTTATACTGTAAAGATAAAAAATATTACTCATGTGTGTAATAAGAATAGATGAAATATGGTTGATAGATAACTTTATTAAAACAAACTGACGTATCCTTAATTATTCAAATATTTAAATCGCTACCAATATCACTGTATGCCCTATACAACATACAAAATATCATAATCATCAATCATTAACTAAAAAAAACTATTAAATAATTACACTCATTCAATATTAGACTCTCATTATTAATTGTATAATTAAATTTTAAATCATGATTAAATACAAAAAAGATTTTTATATTTGCGATACTATTAAGAAAAATTATTAATAACTAAAACTTATATTTTATGTTCAAAAATCACCCGAAAGGATTAATAGCGGCGTCTCTTACAAACATGGGCGAACGCTTTGGTTTTTACACGATGATGGCGATTTTGGTTCTTTTTCTTCAGGCGAAATTTGGCTTGAATGGTAAAGATGCAGGATTGATTTATTCAGTGTTTTATTTCTCAATTTACATTCTTGCTTTTGTTGGCGGTATTATTGCTGACAAATTAAGAAATTACAAAGGTGTTATCATGACAGGATTAATTATCATGGCTGCAGGTTATGTTATGATTGCTATACCTACTCCAACACCTGTTGAAAACAAAACATTAATGCTAGTTGTTACATGTATTGGTCTTTTTACAATTGCATTTGGGAATGGTTTATTTAAAGGAAACCTTCAAGCTCTTGTCGGTCAAATGTATGACAATCCTACTTTTGGTAAAATGAGAGACTCTGGATTTTCTTTATTTTACATGTTTATTAACGTTGGTGCTATTTTTGCTCCTTTTACAGCTATTGGTATTAGAAACTGGTGGTTAGGAAATCACGGATTAGCATATAATGCAAACTTACCAGCATTAAGCCACAAACATCTTGAAGGAACTCTTGAAACTACTAAAATTGTTGGGAATGGCGCATTAGACAATGCTCAAGGAATTGCTGAAAAAGTATTTGCATTAGATCCTACCAGCAAATTTCAAGTACTTGCAAATGAAGTATCTACCAACACTTCTAACCTTACCGATTTTGCAGCTGAATATTTAAATGTTTTTACAACTGGATTCCACTATGCATTTGCTGCAGCTATTGGAGCTATGGCAATTTCTTTTGCAATTTATTTATTTAACAAAAATAAATTTCCTAACGTACAAAAGAATGTTGAAAGCAAAGATGTTGAAAAAGCAGATTCTAAAGAAATCGAAATGGACATTAAAGAAGTAAAGCAACGTATGTATGCTTTATTAGCAGTTTTTGGTGTTGTAATATTCTTCTGGTTCTCTTTCCACCAAAATGGTCTAACTCTAACAATGTTCGCTAGAGATTATACAGATCTTAGTGGAATCAAAATAAATTTAGGCTTTACAACTATTCAAGGAGCCGAAATATTCCAGTCTATTAACCCAATCTTCATTGTTCTTCTTACACCAATCATAATGGGTATATTTGGATGGTTAAGATCTAAAGGCAAAGAACCTTCAACTCCAAAGAAAATTGCAATTGGTATGGGTATTGCTGCTTCAGCATACGTTCTAATGGCAGTTGGATCTCACGGACTACCATTATTCAATGATATTCAAGGCAGTCCTCTAGACGACGCAGCAAAAGTTACTCCGATGTTATTGATTGGGACATACTTCATACTTACAATAGCTGAATTATTTATTAGTCCTTTAGGAATTTCTTTTGTTTCTAAAGTTGCTCCTCCAAAATATCAAGGTATTATGCAAGGTGGATGGCTTGGTGCTACTGCAGTTGGTAACCAATTATTATTCATCGGTGCAATTTTATATGAAAGTACTCCTATATGGATTACTTGGAGTGTATTTATTGCAGCTTGTTTAATTTCAATGTTTACCATGCTGTTTATGGTAAAATGGTTAGAGCGTATTACTAAATAATTAACATTAACTTAGAACCTAAATAAAATGAAAAAAATAATAAGTATTTTAAGTTTAGTTGCAATAACTTTCATGTTCGTTTCATGTGATAAAGTTGAAGCTGATAAAGATGTTGAGAAATGTATTTTAAAACTAAATCAATTCAATGAAAAATTTGCAGAGCTTTATGCTGACAATGTTATTTCAAGAGACACTGTTTCTGGTAAAGAATTATCAGAATATGATGAATTAGAAAAAATTGCAACTGAATATTATGAATTAATGAATAAAATTAATTCGCAAATTAAAGATGAAAAAGAAAAAGCTGAAAAAGGCAAGAAAACTAAAGGTTATGAAGAGGCTTACAACAAAGCTTTAGAAGACAACAAAGAGGAGATTGAAAAGTCAACTACACTTTTCGAGCAAAACATCGCAAAAATTGATGTTATCGAAGATGAAGAGATTGAAGAACCTATTGTTGAAGAACCTATAAATGAAAATTTAGAAGTAATAGAAACTAGCGAAGAAACTATTACTGAATAAAAATTCAAAATATCATAAAAAAAGCTGCCTTTGGGTGGCTTTTTTTGTTTATTATTATTAGATTTGTTGTCAGATATTTATACCAAATAACAACTAAACTTATATTTAATTATGAAACACTTTCTAAATGTGTTGGCAATAAGTTTGCTATTTTCTACTTTTAGCATGAATACTTTTGCCCAGCAAGATTGCGCTAGTGCAGTAGATATATCTGCATTACCTTACTCAGCAACTGGTTTAACAACGATTGGAATGCTAAATGATTATTCAAATCTTGATGCTTGCGGATCAGAATCAATGGATAATGAAGATTATGTGATGATGATCACTCCTGCAAGCGATATGCAAATCAATGTAGAGCTTTTAAACACAGAAATTATTACTGATGCTTTTCTCCCAATGGCTAATATTGGATTATTTATCATTGAAGGCTGTCCTGATGCTTCTGGCACATGTACTGCATACATAGACAATGTACAAGCTAACCCTAGTTTAAACAATGTAAATATTTCTGCTGGAATAACATACTATATTGTTATTAGTTCAGCAAATGCACTTATGGGTGAAACCACAAATGTCAACTTTGATATTAACATAACTAAAAATGCTCTTGATGATGTTGGAGTAACTTCAATAACAGAGATTGCTTCTTCATGTGATTTAGGAAGTAATACCATTGAATGTACCATTGAAAATTATGGACTAAACGACGCTACTGGTTTTAGCATTTCTTATTCTATTAACAATCAAACAGCTATTGATGAGACATATTCATTAACAATTACTTCAGGCTCAACAGCAACCTATACATTTGCCACACCTGTGGACTTTTCACCTATTGGAGTATACAATATTCAGGTTTACACATCTTTACTTGGTGATGAAAACCCTACTAACGATGAAACTACATCAAGTGTAACTCACTATCCTACGATTAATACATTCCCTTCAACAGAAGATTTTGAAGCTGATAATGGTTACTGGAGTACTGGTGGTGATGCAACATCTTGGGAATATGGAAATCCTGATGAATTAAATACCGAATTAATTATCAATTCTGCTGCATCAGGAGATAATATTTGGGTAACAAACCTTACTGGAAACACAAACACAAGCGAAATCTCATACATTGAAAGTCCATGTTATGATGTTTCAGAATTGTTTCTACCGACTATAGAATTAAAAGCATGGATTAATTTCTCTCTATATGGGAATTCGGGTAATATTGTTGCATCTATTGACGGAGGAGCTTCATGGCCAATTGATATATACACATTTGAAGCTACTGACACATGGGAAAACATCTCAGTACAAGTTCCTACTTTAGCTAATCAAAGTAATGTCAAATTCAGAATCAACTACGAAAGTGGCTTTCTGGCTGCAAATGGAATTGCAATTGACGACTTTACTGTAAAAGAATCTGTTCTAAACGATGCAGGTGTGGTAGATATTATGGCTCCAACGAGTAGTTGTGGGCTTACTGATACAGAAACTATTACTATTATCGTAAAAAACTATGGAGCTCAGGACATTTCAGACATTGTTGTTGATTATTCTATTGATGGAGGAATTACATGGCTGACATCTACAGAGACAATTGCTACAACAATAATTCCAGGAGGAACATATATGTACGATTTTACTACAACAGTTGACCTTTCAACAATTGGCAATTATGAAATAGTTGCAAAAACTGTTCAATCTGGAGATGAAGATAATACAAACGATGAATTTGAAATGACTGTTATTTCACAGGAAACAATTACTGCAGCAGATTATCTTGAGTCATTCGAAACTAACAATGGTGGTTGGTATGCATACGGAGACAATTCTACAATGGAACTTGCAATACCATCAAATACTCTTATCAATGCTGCCGGAGATGGTGTCTATGCATGGGTAACAAACGCTATAGGGAATAATCATTCAACTGAAATTTCTTATCTAGAATCTCCATGCTTTGATTTTACAGGAATGACAAACCCAATCCTTAAAGCTATGATACAATACGAAACTACTCAGATGACATCTAATTTCTATATTGAATACTCAATAGATAATGGAGCATCTTGGGATACTATTCAAGCTGGTGGTGCTGCTACAAACTGGTATGGGACAGGCTTAATCCCAATGGGCACATGGAGCGGCTCATCAGAAGGATGGGTGCAAATTTCTACAGATGTACCTGAATTGATTGGTCAATCAAGTGTAAAACTTCGTTTTGTATTTAATAATGGGGCAATTGCAATTGGAGATACAGAAGGTGTTGCCATCGATTTAATTAACATATCTGATTGCAACGACTTGCCTTCAGCTTTATTTACATATACAGTAGAAGGTACAGAAGTAATATTTGCAAATGAATCTGAAAATGGAACAGCCTACGAATGGAATTTTGGTGATAACGAATTTATGCCATCAACTTCTACAGAAGAAAACCCAAGTTTCTCATACATGATGGATGGAACATATACAGTAAGTCTAACTGTTACTAATGAGTGTGGATCTGATGAACATTCTGCAATAATTGATATAATAACAAACATAAATAGTGTTAACAATGTTTCAGGTATTTATCCAAACCCTGCAAATGAATATCTATATGTTGAATATCAAAACTTAAGATCATATCAAATAATTAACATTAATGGACAAATAGTAGCTTCTAAAGATGTTAACACTAATACTGCAAAGATTAATATTAAAGATCTTCCTGCAGGAATTTACTTTATTCAATCAACTACAGCTAATGATAATTACACTCAACAATTTGTAATTGAATAGAATTTCAAATTAGAACATATGTAAAACAGAGATTTTAAGGTCTCTGTTTTTTTTTACAATAAAGCATATTCAAAGTTCCTTAACATTATATTGTTTACATTTTTCTTTTACCTATTATAATAATTATGTTATTTTTACGCTTTATAATTTTCGAATAAGAATAAAATTTACACTATGAACCAAAAACTATTCAAAAGATTAGACATTGGCTTTGGATGGCTAACATTTGTTATTGCTGCCGTTGTTTATTTGATGACACTGGAACCTACAGTAAGCTTGTGGGATTGCGGTGAATTTATTTCTTCATCATACAAATTGCAAGTAGGACATCCTCCTGGAGCACCATTTTTTATGTTAATTGCCAGATTCTTTGCGATGTTTGCTTCTGGTCCGGAACAAGTTGCTTTAATGGTTAATGCTTTCTCAGGTATTGTTTCTGCATTTACAATTATGTTTTTGTATTGGTCTATTGCATACTTTGCAAAAAGAATGATAGCTCCAGACAAAGAATATACAACAGGTAAAGCTATTGCTATTATTGGTGCTGGTTTAGTTGGTGCTCTTGCATATACATTCTCCGACACATTCTGGTTTTCTGCTGTTGAAGGCGAAGTTTACGCTTTCTCATCATTCTTTACAGCTATAGTCTTCTGGGCTATGCTTAAATGGAGTGATAGCGAAAATGATGTTCAAGCATCTAGATGGATTCTTTTAATTGCTCTCTTAGTTGGTATGTCAATTGGTGTTCACTTATTGAACTTGCTTACTATTCCTGCAATTGCTTTCATATTCTATTACAAAAAATTCAAGCCAAATATTAAAGGTTTTTTTATTACTGTAGCTGTTTCTTTGTTTATAGTAGCAATGTTAATGTGGGGAATAATCCCAGGTGTAGCAATTATTGCTTCTAAACTTGAACTTTTCTTTGTGAATGGTCTTGGAATGCCTTACAATACAGGACTATTTGTTTGGACTATCTTAACATTTGCATTTTTAGGAGCATCAATCTATTTTACTCAATATAGCGAGAATAAAATATTACACTATATTTTTCCATCTGTAAGTTTGATTTTGATTGGAGCTCCATTTATATCAGATAATATTTTACTAAACATTCTTGTTTTAGGTGGAATGGTAACAGGTGTTGTTTTAACTGCTAGAAAAATGCGCCCTGTTTTAAATCTGATAATGTTAGCATTTACAATGGTGATGCTAGGATATTCTAGTTATGCACTTATTGTAATAAGATCAAATGCAAATCCGCCAATGGATCAAAATAATCCTGACGATGTTTTTGCTTTACTATATTATCTGAACCGTGAGCAGTATGGTGACAGACCATTGATGTACGGAGAGTATTATGATGCAAAACATGTTGATAGTGAAGATACATCTCCTATTTATGTCAAGAGAGATGGTGAATATAAAAGAGTTGGTTTTAAACCTAAAGCAGTTTATGATAAGAAAGATTGCACTGTATTCCCTCGTATGTATAGTCCTGATGCAAATCACATCGCTGTATACAAAGATTATGGTGGATTTAAAAAGACTCAGTCTAAACCAAAATTCTCAAATAATATCAAGTTCTTTGTTAACTATCAAATGAACTGGATGTACTGGAGATACTTCTTATGGAACTTCTCTGGTCGTCAAAATGATATTCAAGGTAACGGTAATGTTATTCATGGAAACTGGATTTCTGGTATTCCTGCAATTGATAATCCGAGAGTTGGAGATCAATCAAAAATGCCAGATTATTTAAAAAACAACAAAGCAAATAACAAATATTACATGCTTCCATTGCTTCTTGGTTTAATTGGTTTAGGTTATCAGCTATTTAAACATCAAAAAGACTGGTGGATTGTTACATTGTTATTCATATTAACAGGTATTGCAATTGTTGTTTACCTTAACCAGACACCAAATCAGCCGAGGGAAAGGGACTACGCATACGCCGCCTCCTTCTATGCCTTTGCAATTTGGATTGGATTAAGTGTAGTTGCTATTTATAATTTATTTAAGAAATTCTCTCCTGGCGTAGTTGCCGGAAGTATTGCAACACTAATTTGTTTACCAGTTCCTTACATTATGGCAAACGAAAACTGGGACGATCATGACAGAAGTAACAGATATATCGCAAGAGACTTTGCGCATAATTATCTGGAAACCTGTGCTCCAAATGCAATACTATTTACATATGGAGATAATGACACCTTCCCTATTTGGTATGCTCAAGAAGTAGAAGGCGTACGACCAGATGTAAAAGTTTGTTGTTTACCATATTTTGCTTCTGATTGGTATGTAGATCAAATGAAAATGGAAACCTACGAATCGGAACCTCTTCCACTTACACTAGAGAGAAGCAAATATGAACCTACTGTGAGAGATGTTCTTCAATATGTTCCTTACGAAAGAGGTGAAGAAAAAGGTTATATTTCAGTCGACAGTTTAATGAACTATGTCGCTAATGACAACTTGAGTGTAATTGACTATGAAGGTGAAACATACTATACCTATCACCGTAACAAACTATATTTACGTGCAGATTCTGCAAAAATTGTAGATAACAAAACAGTTAAGCTAAAAGATGCTGATAAGATTGAATCTGTTATTAAATTTGATTTAAATCGTACATATCTTGTTAAAAACGAGATGATGACTCTGGATATGCTTCGTACAAACGATTGGGATCGTCCAGTATATTTTACATCTATTGGAAGCAGAAATACACTTGGTCTGGACGAATACTTCCAAAACGAAGGTTTTGCATACCGTTTAGTTCCGTTTAAATCTAACACAAGAGGACGAATTGATACAGACATTATGTACGATAATCTAATGAACAAATATGCATGGGGTAACATGAATGACCCAAGTATTGTTATCGATCACACAATAAATAGAACTACAAGAATAGTTAAAATTCGTGACAATTTTAGAGATTTAGCAATACAACTTGTAGCAGAAGGTGATACAATTAAAGCAAAAGAAGTTATTACTAGATGCGATGAAGTCATGCCAATAACAATTTTCACACCAGCTATTTTCGATATTGATTATGTAAATGCATACTATGCAGTTGGCGAATTTGAAAAAGGTGATGAATATTTGAAATATATTGCTACTGTAACAACTCAAGAACTTGACTTTTTCTTTAGTCTAGATAGAGAAAAAAGATTAAGGTGTGATAGAGATTTACAGTATTCTTTAGAAACTTATCGTTGGATTATGAGAAGTTTAGTCGAAAATAACAGAGAAGAGTTATTTAATGAGCTAGAACCTAAGTTTGGCGAATATAGGATGCTTTATGAAGGAAGTTTGTAAAGTCATAACAATAATATTGTTTTCGAGCATACTCCTTTTTTCGTGTAAAGCGAAACAAGAGGTAGTTTGTGAAAACGCTGTTCCTGCAACTCTTGTTCATAAGCAATTGGACGGGTGTTCATGGCTAATTCAACTTGAAAATGGTCAAATTCTTGAGCCTTTAAACCTTAAAGAATTTGATATTGAAAAGAAAGACAATAAAAAGATATGGGTTACCTACGAAGATACTGAAGGATATGTTAGCATCTGTATGATGGGACCGATAATTAGAATAAAGTGTTTAAGCGAAAGATAAACCATAAACTATCAGTTCTTACAGACTGATAGTTTTTTTTTATATTTGATTATGGAAACAATAAAAAGTATATATAGAATTGGATATGGTCCTTCAAGTAGTCATACCATGGGACCACGTAAAGCCGCAGAGATTTTCTTATCTAATAATAATGATATTGAAAATTTCAAAGTTACTCTTTATGGAAGCTTGGCGGCTACAGGAGAAGGTCATCTGACAGACAAAGCCATCATAGATGCATTGGCTGGTAAAAAAGTAGAGATTCTCTGGCAAAAAAATGTGGTTCTTGAAAAACATCCAAATGCTTTAAAATTTGAAGCAATAAAAAACGGGAAAACTATAAGCGAAGAAACTTTTTACAGCATAGGTGGTGGTAAAATAATCACTGATAATTCCAAACCTGAAAAATCTGAAAAAACCTACCCTTTCGTAAATCTTGATGAAGTTTTAAAATATTGCAATAAAAATGGAATGCAATTATGGCAAATAGTCTATGAATTTGAAAATAAAGACATTAAAGATTATCTGAAGAATGTTTGGGGTGTTATGCAAGAATCTATTCAGAATGGTTTAGAAAATGAAGGTACATTGCCTGGTGTTATTAAACTTCCACGAAAAGCTTTAGCAACTTATACCAAAGCAAATAGCTTAAAGTCTTCATTGCAACGATTATCATTACTATTTTCTTATGCTCTTGCAGTATCAGAAGAAAACGCCGGTGGTGGAAAAATTGTAACAGCTCCTACTTGCGGATCATGCGGGGTATTACCTGCAGTATTATTTTATCTTAAAAAATTACATAACTATAAAGAAGAACAAATAATTAAAGCTCTTGCAACAGCAGGTTTAATAGGAACAATTGTACGTAAAAACGCTTCTATTTCTGGTGCTGAAGTTGGTTGTCAAGGAGAAATTGGAACAGCATGCGCTATGGCCTCTGGAGCAGCCACTCAATTATTCGGAGGCACAATCTATCAAGTAGAATATGCTGCAGAAATGGGTTTGGAACACCACCTAGGACTAACTTGCGATCCTGTTTGCGGACTTGTACAAATACCTTGCATTGAACGCAATGTTTTTGCAGCATCAAGAGCATTAACACATAATACATATGCTACTATTTCTGATGGAAGGCACCGAATTAGTTTTGATCAAGTTGTTGAAACGATGAAACTAACAGGAAAAGATATACCAAGCTTATATCGAGAAACTTCAGAAGGTGGATTAGCATTATTTAATGGATTAGGGGAATAGAAGTTTTTAAGTGACTAGAGTTAATGAAGTACTTAAATTTTGGGAGTTTAAAATGTATAGTTTCTCAGTAATATTTTAATTCAAGATTATTGCACAAAATTTCAACATTTAATCCCTCCAAAAAAACATCACATTAACTATTGTAAGTTTTCGGAGGGAAAAACATTCATTATCAATTTTTATTTCTTAATTATCTTATAATTTGCAGAATCTCCATCTATTATAATCTCTAAGAAATACATGCCTGGCTTTTCTTCAATATCTACAACAACCTTATCTACACTAATATACCCCTGAACATCAACCACTTGCCCTGCAACATTAGTAAGAATAATTTTTGCATCTGAATAATATTTATCGAATTCAACATTTACCTTACCTGTCGTTGGATTTGGATAAACTTTCATATTATGATTAAAGCAATTTGGTAATAATTCAATAATTACAACATCAATACACTCAGAAGTATCTACACAAGATGTTTGAGAAACAATCACAGCATAAGCACCTGTTTCAGTTACTAAGAAATCTTGATAATTTTCCCCATCAATAATGCTGTTATCACTACAATCAATCCACTGATATGATTCAGCCACAGCATTTGCAGTTAATGTAGGAGAATTGTCTGTCACAGAAACATCTACAGAATTTATTGAAAGTTCAAAATCTGACGTTAAATCACATGGAGTCAATGCTGAATAGGTTATTGTATAAGTTCCTGATAAACTGTTTTCAATACCTAACTCTCCGGTTTCTGGATCAAGAACAAGACCTTCAGGGATACTTGTAAAACTTCCACCTTGTTCACCTTCTATGGAAGGTAATTGAATTTCGTCATTAAAGCAATAATCATTACTTGAATATGATATTTCTACAAAAAATCCTTCATCTTCTTCTGTATCACAATTATTATCAATTCCATCACAAATCTCATCTACATCAGGGTTAATATCAGAATCTAAATCATTACAATCTCCTGTCCCAGTTGCAGAACCTCCAACTCCCAAAGGATGATCAATATGAACAAAACCATCCAAGTCCTGATCAAAATCATTTAAGCCATCACAGTTTTGGTCAATATCGTCGTACCAGATTTCTGTGGCATCAGGGTTAATATCAGAATCTAAATCATTACAATCTCCTGTTCCAGTTGCAGAACCTCCAACTCCCAAAGGATAATCAATATGTACAAAACCATCCAAGTCCTGATCAAAATCATTTAAGCCATCACAGTTTTGGTCAATATCATCGTACCAGATTTCTGTGGCATCAGGGTTAATATCTGAATCTAAATCATCGCAATCCATATCATTGTATGATTCTCCTATGTCATCACAATTCCCGGCATAAGAAACAATCATGTTATCGGGATCTCCATAAGTATCCCCATCAGCATCTACAAAACAATAAACAGCATCAAAGCCATTACAATCCTGATCTATTTCATCTTCTGGAATTTCAATTTCGTCCGGATTAATATTTGAATTAAAATCATCGCAATCCATATCATTGTATGATTCTCCTATGTCATCACAATTCCCGTCATAAGAAACAATCATGTTATCAGGATCTCCATAAGAATCTCCATCAGCATCAGCAAAGCAATAAACAGCATCATAGCCATTGCAATCCTGATCTATTCCATCTTCTGGAATTTCTGTAGCTCCAGGGTAAATTAACGGGTCCGTATCATCACAATCGCCTGTATCAGGAGCAGTTCCACCAGATTCTGTCGAAAATGCGATATGCACAAAACCGTCGTAATCCATATCAAAATCATTATATCCATCACAATCCTGATCTATCCCATCATAAAAAACTTCAACAGCTCCTGGATTTATTTCAGGATCATTATCGTCGCAATCATTATCTTCCGAATAGCCATCTCCATCTGCGTCTATAAGACAACCTTCATCAATTGTTCCATCGCAGTTATCATCTATTCCATTACAAATCTCTTCATTATTTCCAGTATTATCAGAACAAATTAAAATTCCTAATGGATCACATTCATATACTCCTTCCAAGCAAAAATCAGAATCTGCCCCATCACATGGGGTTCCTAATAAAGGATCACAATCACAATCAAAATCATCAGGTAATCCATCACAATCATTATCTATATCATCTCCACATATCTCCATTGCACCAGGATAAACACTTGCATCACTATCATCGCAATCATTTGTTGGATCGCCAGATTCGGCTTCGCCATAATCAGAGCAGTCTAAATCTAAACTTATAGTGGTTGAAATAGCGTCAGGTCTATATCCGTCATCATCAGCATCCAACCAGCATAAGCAATCTCCGGAACAGTCATTATCAACACCATCGTCAACAATTTCAATAGCACCGGGATGGACATTAGGATCTGTATCATCGCAGTCATTTATTGGATCTCCAGATTCGGCTTCGCCATAATCAGAGCAGTCTAAATCTAAACTTATAGTGGTTGAAATAGCGTCAGGTCTATATCCGTCATCATCAGCATCCAACCAGCATAAGCAATCTCCGGAACAGTCATTATCAACACCATCGTCAACAATTTCAATAGCACCGGGATGGACATCATGATTTGAATCATCACAATCATCACCAGAATAAGCTTCACCAGGATCATCGCAATCGCAATCTAAAGAAGGAACAATAACATTCATATCTCCAAATCCATCACCATCTAAATCGGCATAACATATGCATGAATCACTGCCATCACAGTTTTCGTCAATTCCATTTCCAGGTAATTCAATTGCTCCAGGATGAACACTAGGGTCTGAATCATCACAATCTGTTCCTCCACAACTTGCATCTTCGTAACCATCCATATCAACGTCAGGACAGCCTTTAGTAAAATTTGATGTTTCATTTGTCTGAGAAAATAAATTTAATGTTAAAAAAAATAGAAATCCAATAGCAATAGCAAGGTAAATTAACTTTTTCATGGTATATGTTTTTAGTAATCAGGTTGATAAAATAGAACTTGATTATTACAAATATAAGACATAATGGAATACAAAGTCAACAATAATTCCTATTAAGCGAACCACATAGACAAAAATCAAATTACAAGATTTCATATTTATTAATTAATCAACAAAGTCAAAAAAAATATTATTCTTAGATTATTTGTTAAGTTTTCTTAATTTTGATTTTTTAATTTTAATAATTATTAAACAACGTAAAAATGGGTTCAAACAGCTTACTTGCAGTATCTCCTGTTGATGGTAGATATCTTTCAAAAACTGAAAAACTAAGAGACTATTTCTCAGAGTTTGCTTTAATAAAATATAGAGTTAAAGTAGAAGTAGAATATTTTATTGCTTTAACTGAAATTCCTCTCCCTCAGTTAAAAGATTTTAATATTGATTTAAAATCAGATTTAAGAAAAATCTATGAAGACTTCACTGAAGATGATGCCCAGAAAGTCAAGGATATTGAAAAAGTTACAAACCATGATGTTAAAGCTGTTGAATATTTCTTAAAAGAAAAATTTGATGAGTTAAAACTCTCAGACTTTAAAGAATTTATCCATTTTGGTTTAACTTCTCAGGATATTAACAATACTGCAACTCCTTTATCGATAAAGGATGCAATGAACGAAGTTTATTCTCCTGCTCTAATTGGAATAATTGATCAGCTAGATTCTCTAGCAGTTGAATGGAAAGACATTCCGCTGCTTGCAAGAACTCACGGACAACCTGCATCTCCTACTCGTTTAGGAAAAGAAATTTCTGTTTTCTCTGTACGAATTAAAGAACAACTTGTTCAAATGGATCAGATTCCTTTTAGTTCAAAGTTTGGAGGAGCAACAGGAAATTTCAATGCTCACAAAGTAAGTTATCCAAATATTGACTGGAATGAATTTGGTTTTAATTTCGTCAATAATTACCTTGGATTACACAGAAGTTTTCCAACTACACAGATTGAGCATTACGACAACCTCGCATCATTATTAAACTGTCTTTCAAGGGTTAACACAATTTTAATTGACTTTGCAAGAGATATATGGACATATGTATCAATGGATTATTTTAAGCAAAAAATAAAAAAAGGGGAAGTTGGATCAAGTGCGATGCCTCATAAAGTTAATCCTATAGATTTTGAGAATGCTGAAGGCAATCTTGGTGTTGCAAATGCAATTGGGAATCATCTTGCCGAGAAACTTCCAATAAGTCGTTTACAACGTGACCTTACAGATTCAACTGTATTGCGTAATATCGGAATGCCATTTGCTCATATTTTGATATCTTTTGCTTCATTAGAAAAAGGAATGGGCAAACTTCTATTAAACGAAGCTAAAATTAAGGATGATCTAGAAAAGAACTGGATTGTATGTGCAGAAGCTATTCAAACAATTCTTAGAAGAGAAAACTATCCAAAACCATACGAAGCTTTAAAAGATCTAACTAGAACTAACGAAGCTATTACAAAAAACACAATACACAATTTTATCAATGGACTTAACGTTTCTGAGGATGTAAAAGCCGAATTGCTTGAGATAACACCATTTAATTACACTGGAATTTAATGAAAGATTTTTTAAAAATAGTTAAGTACATTATTCCGTACAAGTTTTATGCTGGCTTAAATATTCTATTCAATATTTTTTCTACCATTTTTAGCTTGTTTTCTTTTGCGCTAGTGATACCATTTCTTGGAATTCTTTTCAAATCACAACCTTTAGTTGAAGATAAAGTTCCATTGAATATTTTTGAAATGGAGAGCATTCAGCACAATTTTAATTACTGGATTTCTCAGATAATTGATAGTAAAGGGGAGCTAGATGCATTGATTACAATTGGAGTTATTGTTGTAATAGCAACATTCTTTAAGACTCTCACCATGTATATGGCTAATCATTTCATGGTTCCTATTAGAAATGGAGTTGTAAGAGACATCAGAAATAAACTGTTTGATAAAGTTATTATACTGCCTATCTCTTATTTTTCTGAAGATAAAAAAGGTAATATTATTGCTAGAATGACCAACGACGTTCAAGAAATTGAATGGGGAATAATGAGTTCTCTGGAAATGGTTTTCAGAGACCCAATTAAGATTATTCTTTATTTGGGGACAATGATTATTATCAGCTGGCAAATGACTTTATTTGTGTTCATTTTGCTTCCAGTTGTTGGTCTGATTATTGGTTGGGTTGGACGATCTTTACGTAAAACTTCAATGGCTGGTCAAAATCAAATGGGTAATTTGATGGCTCAAATAGACGAGATGCTTTCTGGATTACGAATTGTAAAAGCCTTTAATGCTGAAAGACACATTTCAGGACGTTTCCAAAAAACTAACAATACGTACACTGGCTTGATGAATAAAATCAACAGACGTAGGTTCTTGGCAAGTCCATTGAGTGAATTTCTTGCTACAATCGCTGTTGTTGCAATAATGTGGTACGGCGGAACAATGGTTCTTGGTGGAGATTCATCATTATCATCTCAGGCATTAATTGGGTATCTGATTATTTTTAGTCAGATTATTGCTCCTGCAAAAACTCTTTCATCATCTTGGTATAACATCAAAAAAGCAATGGCTTCTGTTGATAGGGTTAACGATATTCTTTATGCAAAAAATAGCATTATCGAAAAACAAGGAGCTCAGGAAATAATTGATTTTAAAGATTCTGTTTCTTACGAAAACATTAACTTCTCATACACAGATATTCCTGTACTTAGAGATGTTAATTTAAAAATAAATAAAGGTCAGACAATTGCCCTTGTTGGTCAAAGCGGATCAGGAAAATCTACAATGGTTGATTTAATTCCAAGGTTCTACGAAGTGCAGGATGGATCTATTAAGATTGATGGAATCAACATTAAAGATTATAAGCTTAACAACCTTCGTGAATTAATGGGTTATGTAAATCAAAGTCCTATACTCTTTAATGATACTATCTACAACAATATTGCTTTTGGCAAAGAAGATATCAGCAAAGAACAAGTAATTGAAGCTGCTAAAGTTGCAAATGCACATGATTTTATCATGGAAACAGAAAATGGCTACGAAACCAATATCGGCGACAGTGGCAGCAAGCTTTCTGGTGGCCAAAGACAACGCTTAAGCATTGCTCGTGCAGTTCTTAAAAACCCACCAATTTTAATTTTAGATGAAGCAACTTCTGCTCTTGATACAGAATCAGAAAAACTTGTTCAGGAAGCTTTAGAAAATTTAATGATGAACAGAACTTCGATTGTAATTGCACACAGACTTTCTACCATTAAAAAGGCTGATTGTATTTATGTGATGCACGAAGGAGAAATTGTTGAAGCAGGAAAACACGATGAATTATTAGCAAAAAAAGGAATATATCATAAGCTACACAATTTGCAAAATGGGTAGCTTTGACTGAGCTCTATAAGCTCAACCACCTATATCAGCAAGGTTATTTAATTATTTAAATAAAATAAATTATGATAATACTAAAAAACACAACATATATTGACTGGCAAAGTCTTGATTTTTCAGTAAAAAACATACTTATTGAAGAAGGTATTGATAAAGAAATTACATTTATTGAAGATTCTGATAAAAGATTATCAGACAAAAACAACGAAATACTTGACTGTAAAGGAAAATTGGTTACAAAATCGTTTGGTGTTGGTCATCACCACGTTTACTCTTCTCTTGCAAGAGGAATGGGAGCTCCCAAAAAGAATCCAGAGAATTTTGTAGAGATTCTTGAATATATTTGGTGGACACTAGATAAATGTCTTGATAAAGATATGATTGAATACAGTGCTCTAACAACAGCTATTGCCTGTGCAAAAGCAGGTTCTACATTTGCAATCGATCATCATGCTTCACCATACGCAGTAGAAGGATCACTGGAGATTATTGCAAAAGCATTTGAAATAGTTGGAGTATCTCACCTACTTTGTTATGAAATTTCTGACAGAGATGGTATGGGTATTGCTCAAAAAGGACTTGAAGAAACAGAAAACTTCCTAAAGAATTATCAAGGACTAGTCGGACTTCATGCATCATTCACAGTTAGTGATGAAACTCTAAAAAAAGCTATTCAAATATCAGACAGCAATAATTCAGGTCTACATATACACGTTGCTGAAGATCTTGCTGATGAAGAACATTGTATCAAAACTTATGGTAAACGAGTTGTTAACAGATTAAATGATTTTGGAGGATTAAACTCATCTAAAACTATACTTGGTCATTGCTTACATCTTGATGATAAAGAAAGAGAATTGATTAAAAACTCTCCTGTTTGGGTAGTTCAGAATATGGAAAGCAACCTTAACAATCGTGTTGGTTATTTCAATGCAGATGATTTAGGCAATAATCTGATGTTGGGAACAGACGGAATGCATAGCGATATGTTACAAAGTGCAAAATTTGCCTTCTTTGCTGGTCAACATACTGATAATATCGGGTATGACACAGCTTATCAACGTTTCAGAAACGTACATAAATATCTAAATCAGAATAAGTTTAAAGGAGATGAAAACAATAACCTCGTTGTATTAGACTACAGTTCTCCTACTCCATTAACAAAAGACAATTTTTATGGACACTTTTTATTTGCATTTAACTCTGCAATGGTAACAGATGTTATTTCTGATGGAAAACTTATTGTTAAAAACAGAATAATGCAAACAGTTGATGAAGAAGCAATAATGAAAGAATCCGGAGAACTTGCAAAAGTACTATGGAAGAAAATGCAGGGATAAAAGACGGGGCTTCAACTTCGATAGCTATCTGACTCAACACAAATCACTCACTGTTAGGAATTGTCAATAGCTCGCGTTGATTACTGTCAGATTTGATTTGCTTCGGAATTTCGACTACGCTCAATTCAACGCTACGCTTAGCCCCCCGCTATATCAGCCGCATCATTTAAGTTTTCAAAGATGGATATGCACTCACACCAGCTAGTACGCTGATAATCTGACCATTAATATATATTAAAATACCGTCCCCCTTTTTGCGACACGATTTTGGATTTCAAACCCCATTTTTATGACATAAAACATGATTTACACCCCCTTTTTGCGACAAATATTCAAGTTTTATACCGTCTGTTTGTGCAAAATTAGTTATATTTGCTTGAAATTAAGCGTATGATAAATAGAGAAGCATATAAATACCTAAAAAGCTGGAAAAGTGAAGAAAAGCATAAACCTTTAATTTTACGAGGTGCCAGACAAGTTGGAAAATCTACATTAGTAGATGAATTTTCATCTGAATTTGACACTTATCTGAAATTAAATCTGGAAAAGGAAGAAGATAGATTACTTTTTGATAAATATTCAACAATTGACACTCTTATCCCAGCAATATATGTACATAATCGTAAACATATAACCAATGTTTCGACACTACTTTTTATTGATGAAATTCAATTTAGCGAAAAAGCTATTGCAATATTAAGATATTTTTACGAAGAAGCATCTCATATATATGTTATTGCTGCCGGCTCTTTGCTAGAACCAATGTTAAAGTCAAAACAAATATCATTTCCTGTAGGAAGAGTAGAATATTACCCTATTAGGCCTTGTTCATTCATTGAATTCTTAGATGGTATTGGAGAGAATTTTGATAGAGATTTAATTCTTAATCTTAAGGCTGATTCTGTACATACAAGAATCATGAATTTCTTTAAAACATATACTATTGTTGGTGGCATGCCAGAAGCAATAGTGCAATATTCAATTAATAAAGATATATTATCAATAAACCGTGTGTACGACTCATTATTGACCACATACATTGATGACACAGAAAAATATGCAACATCTAACACAGCAACAAAAGTCATCAGACATTGCATAAAACAAGGTTGGAAATTTGCTGCCGAAACAATTACTTTTGAAAAATTTGCAAGCAGCAATTATAAATCCAGAGAAGTTGGTAATGCATTAAGAGTTCTTGAAAAAGCTTTTCTCACTGAACTTGTTTATCCAATATCGCAAACGAAACCACCATCTCTTCCAAATTATAGAAAGAAACCAAAATTGATTTGGTTAGACACCGGATTAGTAAATTATTACTCAAAAATTCAAACAGATCTTTTTGAAAAAGAAAATATCAGTGATGTATGGAGAGGTAGAATTGCCGAGCATATAGTAGCACAAGAATTACTTTGTCTAAATAAATCTGTTTTAGCTGAACGTACATTTTGGAGAAGAGATAAGTCAGGAAGTGAAGCAGAAATTGATTTTATATATCAATACAAAAATTTAATAATCCCAATTGAAGTAAAAAGCGGGCATAATTCAAAATTAAAATCATTGCACTTATTTATGGATAAAGCACCTCATGATATTGCTATTAGAGTTTGGGCACAAGCTTTTTCTATTGATATTATTAAAACTAAAAATGGAAAATCATTCAAGTTATTTAATATCCCATTCTACTATGTTGGAGTGTTTAATATAATTCTTGATAAACATTGCTAACAATTTCTATTTACTAGTATTTTTATTACCCAAACAACCCAGAGCTTAAGGTTAACTTTTCATGGGACTTGCGAAGGAGGAGCTATTCGCCGCAGCGAATAATAAAATAAAAAGTATGAGTTTCACCTGCCAAACAACCTTGTGCAGAAACAATCTGAGACAATTTTTGTTATCTTTGCACGCTATTTTAAAAAATAACATTTATGCAATTAACAACAATTGAGATAGTCGGTTATCTGGCATCAATCATTATAGCACTTTCAATGACAATGAATTCCATTGTAAAATTCAGATGGATAAATCTTATTGGAGCAATAACCATGACTACTTATGGATTTGTTTTAGGCGCAATACCTGTTGGTATTTTAAACTTTTTTATTGTAGTCGTTGATGTATATTATCTTGCAAAAATATACTCAACAAAAGAAACATTCGAGACCCTTGAAGTTCGTGCTGACAATAAGTATCTAACAAGATTTCTTGATTTTCACAAAAAAGAAATTTTAAAATTCTTTCCAAAATTTGAATATAAATCTGAAATGAACACTGTCAGTTTCTTTGTTTTAAGAAATATGGCTGTTGCTGGTATTTTTCTTGCTCACAAGCAAGATGAACACACTCTTTTTGTTGGACTTGATTATGTGATTCCTGCATACAGAGACTTTAAAAATGGCAGATACATTTACCTTCGATTAAAAAAGGACTTTATCAATCAGGGAATTACAAAAATTGTTACTCACGGAGATAGCAGTACCTATATCCAATATCTTGAAAAACTTGGTTTTCACAAAAATCAGGAAGGGATGTATGAAAAGAGTATTGTTTAATAATAAAATTACTACTCCCTTTTTGCTTGATCAAAAAGGAGCAAAAAATCAAGATCAGGTAATGCCTTCAACCCTCCTCACACAAAACAAAAGAACTGTTAGACAACCTGGTATAAGAAAACAAAGCTTGTTCTTTAGAAATAACATTGAATCAAATGTAACTTATCTTCTAACATTAACAATTATTGTTTTCTTATAAACGACATGTCGGCTTGTCACAGTTCTATTTATTTTGTGCTCTCCTCTAGAGCTGCCGGCTACCTGATCTGGCCAACGCTCTTGCTCTAACGACAATTCATAGGAACTTTGATTATTCATTAGCAAATAGTTACTTCATCATTAAGTAATTTAATGAAATTTGAGAATCTGCCACTCTTATATTCTATAAATTACTTTTCAAAAACACAATTAAGTACTTTGGAGAATTTTAATAAAATGTTATTTTTTATAACTTTGTGTAAAACACACAAAAATGAAGATTCTAATCAAAAATGGAACAGTTGTAAATGCCGACAAATCTGATTTAAAAGACATTCTTATTTCTGATGATAAAATTATTAAAATATCAAAGAAAATTGAAGAACAAGAAGGTTTTACAATTATAGATGCTAAAGGGAAATACATAATTCCAGGAGGAATAGATCCACATGTTCATATGCATTTACCAAATCCTACAGGACATTCATCTGATAATTTTAACTCGGGAAGTATTGCAGCGCTTTATGGAGGAACTACCACAATCATAGACTTTGTAACTCCAAACAGAGGAGAATCAATGACAGACGCCTTGGAAAAACGAAAAGCTGAAGCAATTGAATCTGTAACAAACTATAGTTTCCATATCAGTCCGGTTGAATGGAGAAATTCAACAGAATCAGAAATTAAAGACTGTTTTGATAAAGGATTTAAATCATTTAAAGTTTATCTGGCTTATAAAAATGTTGTAGGTTTAAACGAATTGGAGTTTAAGAATGTTCTTAAAACAGTTGCTAAAGCAGGTGGTATTGTAACTGTTCATTGCGAAAATGGGGATAAAATTGATGAATTAAGAAACAAATTAGTATCAGAAGGAAAAGTAAGTCCTGAATATCATCCTCTCTCCCGCCCTGCAGAACTTGAAGCAGAATCTGTACAAACAGCAATAAACCTTGCGAAAGAAACTAATTGCCCATTGTATATTGTTCATGTTTCATCTAGATTATCCCTTGAACTCATAAAAAAAGCTCAAAATTCTGGTCAGAAAGTATATGCTGAAACTTGTCCACATTATTTATTGTTAGATGATTCAAAATACATTGGAGAATTTAAAGATACCTCTCCTTTTGTTTTAAGCCCTCCCCTTCGAAAACACGATGACCAGAACGAACTTTGGGAAGCTCTATCTGACAAAACTGTTCAAACAACAGGTACAGACCATTGCCCATTTATGATCAAACAAAAAGAATCGGGAATTAACGACTTCAGAAAAATCCCTAATGGTGCGGGAGGGGTTGAACACAGAATGGGACTATTATATACTTATGGTGTTCTTAAAAACAAAATAGACATTAACAAATGGGTTGATATTACATCCACACAAACAGCAAAAATCTTTGGATTATTTCCAAACAAAGGAATTATCGCTCAAGGATCAGATGCAGATATTGTAATATGGAATCCTAAAATAGAAAGAGTAATTTCCGTCAAAAATCATCACCAAAATTGTGATTCAGATATTTTTGAAGGTTTTGATGTAAAGGGACAAGCAGAAACTGTTATCAGAAATGGGGAAATTGTTGTTGATGGTGGGGAGATTTTGGATGATATTTCAAATGGGGTATTATTGACTAGATAAAATACTTTTCACAAAACACGACAAGACCACTACATAATTCAACTAAATGCAGCATTTATTAGACGTAGTCGTTATTAACGGTTAATAACGGATAAATATTCATATAAAATCAATCAAAACACATAACAATCGTGCTCACACAATTTTCATACAAAACCAATAAAATCACAAATATAAATCACATTTTATTAGACACAGTCGTTATTAACGGTTAATATCGAATAAAACAATATTGTAATTTCAACAAAAAATCCGGTATTTCTACCGGATTTTCAAATTATATAGAATCTGATTTTGTTTACACTCCAACTCTAATTCTATTTCTTTCCATCATTTGTTTTAAGACAGCTGCTGGATTTTCGAAACGGTTTGTAAACATCATTGCAGCAATTACGTATGGTTTGTAACCTGCTTCTAGATAAGTTCTGATGCGATATTTTTCGAAAACATCGCCGTTAACTTCACCTTCTTTACAAGAAACGCCTGAAATATCAGCAGGGAGACAGTGCATATACAATGCATCGCCATTCTTTGTTGATTTCATCATTGATTCATTATATTCCCAGTCTTTATGTTTTGCGTTATTTGCCAAACAGACTTTTTCAAGCTCTTGCAATCCTTTTGCATCTGCATTTTTCAACAAGTCTGTACGTTGTTGCATAATATGATAAGGTGCCCAACTCTTTGGGTAAACAATATCTGCATTTTTCATTGCCTCATTCATATCGTGGCTAACATTTAGTGAACCACCGCTTTGAACAGCTTGTTTCTTAGCCATATCAACAACATCTGGAATTAAGTCATAGCCTTCTGGATAAGCAAGTTCGATATCCATTCCGAATCTTGACATTAAGCCAATAATACCTTGAGGAACTGAAAGAGGTTTTCCATAACTTGGAGAATATGCCCAACTCATAACAATCTTTTTCCCTTTTAGGTTTTCTAAAGAACCAAATTGGTTTTTAAGATGAGCAAGGTCAGCCATTGATTGTGTAGGGTGATCGATATCGCATTGCAAGTTCACAATCCCCGGGCGATTAGGAAGAACACCTTCAGCAAATCCCTCATCTAGAGCTGCACCTACTTCGCGCATATATTTATTTCCTTCGCCAAGATACATATCATCACGAATACCGATAAAGTCAGTCATGAAAGAAATCATATTTGCAGTTTCACGAACAGTTTCGCCGTGTGCTATTTGAGATTTAGCTTCATCAAGATCCTGAACAGCTAGTCCCAACATATTACTTGCAGAAGCATAAGAAAAGCGTGTACGAGTTGAATTATCTCTAAAGTTTGAGATTGCTAAACCTGAATCAAAAGCTCTTGTTGAGATATTTTGATCACGCATTTGTTTAAAAATCTCTGCAACTTCGATAATCGCTCTTAAATCTTCTTCACTCTTTTCCCATGTCAATAGGAAATCTTTTTTATATAAGTTTGATTTAATATTTTTTAAAGCTTCAATTTTTTCGTTTGTTTTCATATATACATGTTTTGATTAATAAAATGCATGGAGCATAAGGCATGGAGCATAGGGCTACTTTTGATCCCAATTAGCTCAATACCTTTTACTACATGCTTCTAAGTTTTTTTGTCTCATTAAATTATTCAGCCATTTCGTAAGCAAATGCAGCATAAAATGCTGTTGCTGCAACAAGATCGCTTACTGGCACTTTCTCGTTTGGAGCATGTGCTAAAACTTCGTTTCCAGGACCAAAACCTATTGTTGGAATTCCATAAGTTCCACAAGTCATAACTCCATTAGTTGAGAATGTCCATTTATCAACTAAAGGATCTTTATCGAATGCCTTTTTAAATGCACTTACTCCTTTTTGTACAATTTCATGACTCTCTTCCATTTTCCAAGTTGGATAATATTTTTCCATTCCGTATTCCAGTCCGGTATAAGCAGTTTCAAGATAATCTATAACTTCAACTTTAGCATTCATACCTTCAATTACTTTTTCGATTTCGGCAACTGCAGATTCTTTTGTTTCTCCCCAGGTTAAACGTCTGTCAAGATGAACACGAGCATAATCAGCAACAGCACATAAAGAAGGGCTACCAGAAATAATTTCTGAAATTGTAACACTACCACGACCTAAGAACTCATCGTATGTAAGATTTTCGTTTAGTTTTTCGATTTCAAGAGCAGCACGAGATGCCATATAGATAGCATTTTTTCCACGTTCAGGAGCTGATCCGTGAGAAGACACTCCATAGAAATGCACATGCATTTCCATACGACCTCTATGACCACGATAGATGTTTAGATTTGTTGGCTCAGTACTTACAACAAAATCAGGCTTTATTTTTTCTTCTTCAACAATATATTTCCAGCAAAGCCCGTCACAATCTTCTTCGATCACAGATCCTACGAAATATATTGTCAAATCTTTATCAAAGCCAAGTTCTTTAAGAATTCTACCAGCAGTAACAAAAGCAGCAGGTCCACCTTCTTGGTCAACAGTACCACGTCCGTGTACAAAACCATCTTTAATTTCGCCACCTAGAGGATCGAAATCCCAGTTTTCCATCTGACCAAGATCAACAGTATCCATATGCCCGTCGAAAGCAATTACTTTTTTACCATTACCAATACGTCCGATTACGTTTCCTAACCCGTCGATTCTTACTTCGTCAAAACCTGCTTCTTCCATCTGACGTTTTAATTCTAATTGTACGTCTTTCTCCTGCAAGCTTAGTGATTTAATTTTTACTAATTTTGATAAGTTCTCAGCTGTATAGTCGCTATATGCGTCAGAGAGTTCTCTGATTTTGAGAATTGTTTCATTCATAATTTATAGAATTTTGATTTAGAACCTACGAAGATACGGAAATTTCCTGAAAAATGTGACAATTATCATAAAAGTATAGATGTTTGGCTTTTTATAGTAAATCTGGGGTGAAAACTACTGAGAAATGCAAATGTGAAGTTGGGAGATTTAAGTTTAATGAAAAAGAAATAGTAAAATTGATTTTTGAACTTTATTGTGATCTATCTTTCTATATGTTGAGATAAGCATACCCTTTGCTAAGTTTTAGTAGTACACGTGGATTTTTAAGCAATTTGACAATATATATGATTACAAATCATCGACATAACGAATATCTTTTTTAAACTCAATCAACCTTTCTATAACCTGTGTTTTTTGATTCTTTGACCATACCTTATTTAGGATTATTTCGTTAATCTTCAAGTTAGCAATATAATTAATCCCTTTGTTAAATCCATGGAACGAATTAGTCATTACTGCTTTTCTAAATCCATTTGAAACAGACTCAACTAAAGAAGTCTTATAAAACTCTAGTTGTTCATCATTACAGTCAAGCCAATAATTTTCAAAGTTCTCTTGATTGTGCTCAACATGTTTTTTATCTGTAGGCATATCTCCAAATGTGAAGAAGTTTTCAATAGAAACTGGATTTGCTTTCACATTTTTTATATAATCAACAGAATTACAAGAAAACAAAACAACTGAACAACCATCAAACTGAAGAGCTCCATTTTGTGTATCTAAAAGTTTTGATTTTTCTCCTTTTTCATTGCTACCTCCAAATAACTCCCTTCTTGTTCCATGACCAAGAAATATTACTAGATCCGTTGAATCAGTAATTGAATTGAAAGAATCTCCTGATTCAGGACGAACTATAACACTTTGAGGCAATAAAATTGTAATTGTGTCTACTATTGGTTGAAGAAAGGCAATGGTAGAGTCAACAGGATAAATAACTAATATATTACTGTAGTTTTTCATTAATTTTAACGTAATGAGACAATGTTAAATCAAATATTTCATCTAAAATCCTTGGAACTTCTTCATCTGAATCTTCAATTTTCCCTGCTAGTTCTTCAAATGTTAAAGTATTATATTTAGGAGAAAAATTGTTTATTACTGCATTTTCTCCCTCATAATTCCTCAGTTTAGTTGGAAGAATTGCCTCAAGGTTTGATTTCTTTAAAAGCTTTATAGCTTCATCTTTAAAGTTTTTATCAAGAAACCTATCAATCTTAAAACCAATAATTTTAGCTAGTTTATTTACTTTTTCAGTATCGGAAAATGTAACAGATGTGAATATTTCACGAATAATAGCATCCCTCTTTCCTGAAATTAAAAAAATAGAACAATTTTTAAATTTTGAAATCGTTCTTAACCTTTCAATAACATCTAAACCCTTAAACTTATCATTACCACTATAGAATTGATCTACTACAACTAAGCTTGGTTTAATCGAACGCAATTCTTTATTAATACCTTCAATTAATTTATTAATATCAGGGTCTTTAAATTCATCCCAAAATTCTCTGTCGTTTGGATTTATAAATCTTGTTGTCAAATTAATAGATTCACTTACATTAAGATGTGTTTTGATATTTTTAAGAACCTGTTTTTGTTCTTTTCCGTCATCAATTAATAAAACTGCTCTTTCCATTAGTTGAATTCTAATTTAAATGTTGCTCCTTTTAATGAGATATTATTGCCACTGAATGTAATATCACCATACATTTCATTCATTTTTTTCTTCACAGAATACAATCCAATTCCAGAACCTTCAATATTTGATTTCACTCCAAGGTTAAAGATTGATGAAGGTTCAACAAATTTATCCAAATCAAGACCAATACCATTATCATGAAAGAGAACAATAAGATTTGAATCATGTATCTTAAATTCAATAAGAATTTCTTTTGCTTTTGCCTTATGAGAATTTGAAATTAAATTGTCAATTACAATTGACAAATCCAGTAAACTTATTCGTGAAACAAAACTAACATCACCTGAATAAGTAATTTCTATTTTTCCTTTATATGCATAGCTATAATTATCAATATACTCTTTAATAAACTTTACAACATCTGCTTTTTGGACTTCTTCATCAGCTTTAAAATTAGATTTCGTTATAAGCTTTGTTAGTTTCATTACTCGTTCAGTAATCAATTTGATATTATTAATATCTGTATATAAACCTTTATCAGACTCAATATCTTTTTTAAGTGAATTTAGAATGGATTCAAGACTTTCATCAATTCCAATTACGGATAATTTTATTGTATGGATTAACTCTTCAGCATCTTCACTTAAAGTCTTCCTTGTTGCACTAAGATAAGTATTTCTATCTTTTTCTAACTCTAGTATTTTTTCTGCATTTCTTTGAGCTTCAAGCGCTTTTGCACTTTTCTCTTTTTCTTCTTTTGCTTTTTGTTGAGCTTTAAGTTTTGCTAATTCTGCTAATGCCCTTTCTTTTTCTTTTCTTTCTGTTTCTAATTCGGCCTTTCTACGACGCTCTTCTTCTTCTTTCCTTCTTTTCTCTTCTTGGATTCTTTGACGTTCGGCTTCCTCTGCTTTCTTTTCAGCCTCAATTCTCCTTTTTTCTTCGTCAAAAGCTTTCTTTACAGCTATTTCCTTTTCTTTTTTTAGTTCTTGATACTGTTCTTCAGTTCTTAAAATCTGTGATTTTAATTTTTCATCATCAGTTATTTCAGCAATCTTCTCTAAATCGGAAATGAAACGAGTTTGATGGTCGTCAATATTTTCATTTATTAGATTAACAAAGTCTCTATTGTAGTCTATTATTTCAACATTTTTATCTGTTGCTAGACTTTTAATAATTTGGATAAAATCAAGTTTACTTCCTAACGAAGAAGTTGCAGTTGAAATATTATCTGATTCTTTATCCCTCTCAATCAATTGTTGCCGTTGCTGACTTGCTTCTTTTGAAGCATCGTCACCTTCTCCAAAATATTTTTTTCGAATAAAACCTTCACCCCATAAAACCCCTACAACATAACGCTCCAATCTAACAAGTCCCTTTTCTTTAAAAGCATGCATTAACTGAAACAAAGCTTCAGATTGAACCATACCGCCATCTCGGCTAGAAACTTCTTTAAATTGCTGTGTATCATTCGAAATAACATCAACTCTACCAAACAAATCACGTGTACCTAAAAATCTATTGTATCCTTGTTGTTTCCTTTGGTCTAGCCCCCAACTATCATCACCAAACTCGCCATATGGTTGAACTCTAAAACCATTTTTAAAAAGGAAAACAGAACCAAAATGAACAGCTCTAATTCCCATTTTTCTAGTAAAATTATTTCTTGCAGAAGTATTAAGAAAAAACAAATCAATCTTTACATTTTCTAATAAAGAGTACTCGTTATTATTTTCCTTAATATGATAAATAAGGCTTCCTCTATCAATTATCTTTGTCTCTATCTCACTATTAGTAATACCTACGCTTAATTGTGTTGTTTTTAAGTTTAAAATCTCTAGTATTGAATTATTGACAGTTCCATTTATTCTATCTCTATCAATGTATATCGGATTACCTTCTTCATTAACTCTACTGTCCTCTTTCAATTCTTTGTCACAAATGATTTTAATTACAAAATCATTTGTTTCTGAAAAGGGATTAATAAGCTTTTCTAGAGAATGTTTCAACCTTTTTAATTGATTCCTATCCCAATGGCTATGAAGGTTCGTGATTTTTAAAATAGTTCCATGTGGTTTTGAATTAGGGAAATTAATTTCTGCAGTAGAAAGAGATTTATGTTCGACTTTGATTTTTTCAAAAACTTCTTTCTGGTCTTTTTCAAACTTAGACCAATCTACATTAATTTGTTCTACTTTATTTTGGTCTTTTTTACGTGTTACTATTGATAACTCACCACCTAACCTATCGCTCGAAAACCTTCCAATTCCTTTTGCCCCTGCAAAATGTCGTTTCTCCTGAATTTTATCTCGATATGATTCTTTCTTATCATCTTCAGATTCAGGAACACCATCTTTTTTCTCAGAATAGGCAACAAAAAGCCACTTATCTTTTAAGTCAGATAAGGTCATTCCATTTCCATTATCAGCTATAATGATTTCGTTATCATTAATTACTATATCTACATTCTTAGCGTAAGCGTCATATGAGTTCTTCACTAGTTCAAAAACAGCAATAAAATCATCGGTAATTAAATCTCTACCAATAATATTCTTAAGCCCAGAGCTTATTTTAAATTCCAAGTCCTCAACCATTTGATAACATTTGATTAATTACAATACCTGCTTGTTCACCAAATAATGGAGGTATAGCATTTCCTATCTGAGAATATCTAGGTACTTCTTTAGTTCTACGTTTACCTCCTGTTGTGTATTTTCCTTTAAAATGATATGTGTCAGGGAAAGATTGTATACGTGCATATTCTCGAACTGTCATAATCCTTGGTTCACAGTAATGAATATAATCATCTGGTAATGTAGTAATTGTGGGGGTCGGTTTTGATGATTCTAAAATTTTTGTACTACTTTTTTTAAGTTTAAATCGTTCTCTATATTCTACACTAGTCATTCTTTCATCCAATGCAATCTGAAATCGATTTTTAACTTGCTCTGTATGTTTGGCAAATCTATGACTATCAACCGTCCCATTACTCCTAACATACTTTCTTAAAAATCTTTGATATTTAGATGTTACTACGCCATAAACACCAGCATTAAAATTAGGCGTCTCAGCATCAACAGTACCATTTGTTTGCAACAAATCAGATATTGCATCCTCAAGTGTTGGATCTATTTCCAACCCCTTATTTACAAGAAAGTCTGATTTGTTTTGACGTATATTTTCAAAAAAAGTTTGATTTGTTAATTGATTATTCTCGTCAATAAAATCATTAGATATACCAACTAATATAAACCTTGTTCGCTTTTGAGGAATTCCATATTCTGAAAAGTCTATCAACTTACCCTCAACTGAATAGTTTAATTTCTCTAGTTCATTAAGGACAAATTTTGAATATGCTTGTCCTTTTTTATTATTATTTTTAAAACCTTGTGTAAATCCTTTTACATTTTCAAAAAAAATCACCTTTGGTCTTACTATATCAATAAAATTAACATATGACTTTATTAAATTATTCCTAGAATCATTTTCAATTCTTCTTCCTGCCATAGAAAACCCCTGACAAGGAGGACCTCCTGCAACTAAATCAACTTTACCTCTTAAAGCTTTTAGATCACTTGTATATTTTTCTAAAACTTCGTTAATATCATGATGGGTAGGCTCAAGCCAATCAGGCCAATCAAAATGACTCTTCTTTTGAATTAAGTTGTGTTTTAGAGTCTTAAATGCATCTTCACTTTTTTCAATAGCAAATAAACCTTGCCAACCTGCATTATGTAGACCTAATGATAGCCCACCACAACCTGCAAATAAATCTATATATGTCTTTTTTTTGTCTTCCATTCACCATATAGTAATACATCATTAATTAACAAATATAGTGATTTTAAATAACGACACAAACCAAACATTTCATAACTTATAAACTATTTTTTGTTCAAGATATTTAGCAAAAATTTGAAGTTTATTACTAATGAAAAACATGAATTATTATTCCAATAATGTTTTATGAATATTAAGATATCCTTATTTTCATGCATACTATCCAGATATTTCGTGTCACAACTTCAATTTACAAACCTTATCAGCAGCCAACTTACCTGTTAAGATAGACATTGGGACACCTGCAGGGCTGTAAGTCCATTGGCCGGCCTTAAAAATATTGGGTATAGATGTTACAACTGACTTTTGTGTATTTTGTATTTTATTAGGGACAGGCACAGGCTCTTGAAATGACCAACCAACAATTGCTCCTTCGGAACTGGCCACTCTGTTTTGAATGCTTAATGGTGTAAAGCTAAAACTTTCGATTAGCTTTTCTTTTAGCATAGGATAAATTGAGTTTGTAATAACATTAACTATTCTGGTTTCGAGTTCTTGTCGGAACTCTTCGTACCAACCAATTTCTTTTAACTTTTGAAATAAATCAAACTCAGTTAAAAAACTAATAATAATACCTGTTTTCCCCTCGGGTACAAAGCTTGAGTTCTTTAACCCTGGAATAGATATCTCATATGTATTTAATTTCGTAAACTTATCGAGCCAATCGTATAGTTTATCCTTCGTAAGCTTATCCCAATTTTTAATTAGTTTATTTAACTCAGTGGTATGCATATTTCCCAAACCTTTACGAGATGGTGAGTAAAAGAAGTGGCCACTTGCAATACTTCCAAAGGTTTCTAACGGTTCATCAACCTCCAAAAACAAAGAGTAAACTGAATCTCCACCATGTTTACTCGTCATTTCATATTTTTCGACATTAAACTTATCCTGAACCTCGACAGGAAGTTCTAGAACGCTTGTATTCCTATAAAAATACTTTAAATCAGCTGCCCAGATTAAGTTATCGTAAGTATAGATATTGCCTTGTTCGTCTTTTACCCATTGTTCTGCAGCATTAACGTGCTTGATAATTGTTTCAGTTTTCACCTCTCCTCCCAATTCAAGAACTTTGTCATAAACTGCATCGGCCAAGGAACCAACACCATTTACAGGGTATTGATAATCGAGATATAATGAAAAATAACTTAGTGCAAAAAAGGTAGGAGTATTTCGAAAGAAATGCTGAGAAATAATATCTCTAAGCGATTGATTTTTTATAACTGTCTCTAAAAATTGCTCAACCGGCATATTCATTTTATTGATCTTACCAATTGTAAAAATAAACTTAGGTAACCAAGGCAAAAGCTCTGTAAAGATAAACTTATAATCGCGTTTTAAATCCTTAAAAAATGGATTCGCAACACCATAAAGCACATCCATATGCTTCATTATCTTGCGAATAAGCTTAATTAATTCATCTATTTCATCTTCACTTTCGGGATAGTATTTTTTTAGAAGCAGGCCATAATCATAAATACTGTTTTTGTCTTTTATGTGCAATACATCTTGCTCTATTCCAACAGTAACAGGGCTTTTCTTAAACTCAAGATCGATTCCTAAATCTTCAAGCATTGGAATAATAATCCCTGCATTTTCCAGTGCTCGGACTCCTGCCTCGAACTGAAAGCCTTTATGATTAAATGAGCTAACTAATCCACCACATTCATCATTTTTTTCGATAAGGAGCACATCATTTTTATCTCTGGCCACATAAGCAGCTGCCGTTAAACCTGCAATACCGCCTCCTACAACAATAGTATGATAGTGTGTTTTTTTCATTAGCTATCAAATTCAATCTAAATTGCAAAGTTTAATGCTATGATCCCAAAGCTTTGTGGCTTCTTCAACATCCCAGGCTGGTGGTGAAGGCAGTTCTTCGGTTGTTAAACTAAAAAAATTACCACTCACTCCTTCTACATCTTTTGAAACACCTAAATAATAAAGCGAGTCAGATGCAATATCGGTTGGTCGCAAAAATTTCCCTAAAATATTTTTTTTATACCACTTATAAAAACGACTATTATCTTTACCTGTATCAGATTCTACTGCTCCGGGGTGCATCGAATTAATAGTAACATTTGAGCCCATTAGCTTTTCTTTAAAAATATGCATTGATAGCAGTTGAGCAAGCTTAGCAGAACCATAAGCTTTTAATCCTGAATATCGTCTTTTTTTCCAATGGAGATCATCTAAACGCAAACCCCAAGGAACAAAACGATGTCCTTCCGAATTATTCATAATTATTCTTGCACTCTCCTGTTCCTTTAGTTTATTAATTAACTTATAGTTGATAATAAACGATGCCATATATTGAACAACAAAAACAACATCAAAACCTTCATCAGTGAGTTGTTGTTTAGATAAAGTTAATCCTGCATTATGAATAAGAACATCTATTGGCTTATCTAGAGCAACAAGCTTATCGGCAACATTATGGATATCTTCAAGTTTACTTAAATCAGCAATTAAATAATCACATTTCACATTATACTTGGACTCTATATCTGTCTTTAATTTTATAGATTTCTCTTTGTTGCGATTTATACACATTAAGTCAGCTCCCATTGAAGCATATTTGATAGCAGTAAAACTTCCAATTCCTGATGTTGTTCCGGTTATAACAACTAGCTTATTATCAAATCGATCGTCACAAGTGAGTTGATTCTTATTGCCATTTTTTATCATAGCAACTATTTGCGATACTTTGTATTGCTTAAAATATTTCCAAAAGTTCTTATTTTTTGCCATGATGTTTTCCTAACCAAATTTTCGATGCATAAATTTTCTGTACATTTTATTAAAACGAGGAATATTGTCAAAAATATCGCCCCATAAGTCGTAATAATCTCTTTGAAAAACAATTTTGCCATTTTCATCCAGATACAATCTGCTTGCACCATATAAAATTGAGCTCGGTCTCTTTTTATAACTTATGGTCATTTCCCATTCAACAAAAATCACATTACCATCTTTAATAGCATTTTTAACTTCCATTTTAAGGTCTTTCGAACGTGTAGACAAACGCTCAGTCATAGCCTTAAAATCCTCTATCCCACTTAAACTTTGAATAGAGTCTCTAAACTTAATATCCGTAGCATAATATGGTAAAATGTGCGACCAGTCTGGTTTACCAGCAGTATTATAGGTTTTAGACCATAACTCTTTAATTTGGGCAACATTTTCTATTCTACAGTTATCTAAATTTGTTTCTATATTATTATCCATATCAATTGTTTATTAAGATTAAACACTAATGTTCTATGGCACTATAAATTCTGGTTCTTTTGGAAATATTTCATCTCGAATTTCTAATAAGTCTTCTAAAGTATCAATATCATCACTTATTGGGACTAATATTATTGGGTTCATCCCTTTTGAAGGATGTTGAGTATTATTTGAAGCTTGATCCAGTATTTTATGCGATGCTCCAACTACAAATTGCTCGGAATCATCCTTAACAAAACCTATTAATGTGCCATCGTTATTTAGAGAAAGATAGTTTGTAAAGATTTCACGTCGAGTGATGTATATTTCGCCTTTTATTATTTTACCAATATTTATTTTTACTGTTACACCCGGATTTCCATCTTCATCTGGGTCGGTATAATTGGGGTCGCGTCTGTCTTTAGAAAGAGGTTTTGAAGGATCTCCAGTTATACCCAATAAAGTTGGAGTTGGAGCACGATAAATTTGCCATTTACCATCCTTTTTTGTTATATCCACCTTATGATTTCTGGGTTTAATTGCTTGCACAGCCTCATCACTAAACTCTGAAGTAATTCTTTCCTGATTTATCTTGTGAGAAGCCCTTAGAAATCTGTCAGATTGGATTAAATTACCTAAACTATCTAAATAAAAGTCAGTAAAGCCATATGAAATAATAAAAGTAAGCATAGGTGTTTTAGTTGTCGAATCCTGATAAGCTACTACATCATAATGTGCATAATGCCCAACTATTTGTTTCTTTACCGAATCGAGATTATCAATAATAGTTTCCTCATTTTCATATTCTGAAAAGTTATAAAGTGGTGATTCCGGCCAAAGTAAAGGTGTAGCGCACCCGTTGATAATAACAACAATAATGCTGATAAAGAGAAAATATATGTATTGTTTTTTTAACATAAAAAATAGTTGTTTTTACACAATCAAGTCATATCAATAAATATAGTTTGGACGACAAACTACCATAGCATTATCTTTTAGCTCAAAAACTGTATCATCAAAATCTGGAGGACCAAATTTCCCTTTTGCATCATTTGAGAACCCATAGCCTTCTTTTGGAATACCAAGAACATTAGTATCCAACTCTATATTATTATTCTCATCGTGAAAATATTTAAAAGAATATTTACCGAGTTTTAAGTCTTTAACTAGAATAACACATTGATTGTCAACGATTTTTTCAGAATAATCTTCTATTGAATTATCGTTTCCATCTCTAAAATCTAAAACTATTCGCCCTTTACTATTTTCCAGATCTTTGATTACAATTCTCAATGTAACCTGAGATTTTAAAGAGATACTAATCATTAGTACTATTATTGTTATTACGAGTTTATTCATTTTAATTCTGGGTTTGTTTAACTTTTATTAATTGGCTAACATCATACCCTCTTTCTGTTAATCCTTTTAATAATTGCTGGTATAATTCAATTTCCATTTCTGGAGTACGAGAAAGAATCCAAAGATAATTATCCGAACTACTGCCTATAACTGCCCATTTATAATCTTTGTCAAGTTCCAGCACATAGTAATCTCCATAAAAGAATAAAAAGAAAGAAACTTTTAGTTTTGATGGTTTTTCTGCATTGGGAATTTTTGCTTTTCCTATAGCAACCGACTTTTTACCATCTAAAGTTTCTTTAAAGCCAGAGTTTTCGACTCTTATTTTACCATCTTTGCGCATAGAATAGTTTGCTGTCACACCAACTAAACCACGTTCAAATGAATGATCATAACGTGCAATCTCGTACCAAGTACCAAGGTATCTTTCGAGATTTAACTCTTCAACTACTTTTTTATCTATCATCTTATTTTGTGCATTAATTGAGCTAAAAAAAATTAAACTAAAAACAGCTAATAATATTATTTTACTTTTTCCCATAATTCTATTTTCCCTTCGACTATTTTAAAAAGAGGATGAACTTCAATATTTGAAACAATTAAAACTTCATTTTGTTTGTATCTATCGCGCTCTTTTAGCTTCCCAAGTAAGTGATTTCTTTCAAATTCAATTTGACCTTTAGTAACCGGAATTCTTTCAATATCTTCTATTAGTATGAATTTCGATTTATCAAAATTATAGTTTCTGGAGCTTGCTTCAAGCCATAGTTTATACAGATAGAAATTAATCGAATCTAATGGTTGTTTTGAATTTTGAAATCGATAAAGTTGTGGATGATTCTTATATCCTTTAGTCTTACCTTCCAACACATTTTTAGCAAGCAATGTTTCTCTCCAAAGAGCTACAAGACCTTTGGTATCAAGATATTTTGGATGTAAAGACCAAATCCTCATTTTCACATTTGTTATTAACCCGTAAGAAAATCCAAAACGAACTTATTATCCAACAATTTTTAAAACAGCCTACAATTTCACTTAATTCTATATCATACTGTGAGATTTACTTTTGATTTTTATTGTAATTCAAAACAAATCTTTCACAGAGGAAATATATCAATATTTTTTGGATTTCACAAATTTAAATAGCAATCTTTTTATACTAATGCTTTTTAAACCTCCACTAATAGCAGATTTGCCAACAAAAACAATTGTATAAAAACCACTAAAATCTCACAACCACTACCCCATTAGCTTCGAGCTTAATACTTTGATTAAGAGAAACTGGCTTACTATCGCATGAAGTGCTAAATATGACTGAACCTATAGAATCGGATGCCAGAACTGATAGTTCAAAGACATCTGTAGGAATGTTCAGACTAACATATTGAGTAGAATTGTCGAAATTAGCCACAAAAAGAAACACTTCCTTTTCTGTATATCTAAGAAATGAGTAGACAAATTGACTATTGTAATTATCATTATCCTGATTAGACCATTGCAGATCGTAAAAAGCACCTTTCTGAACGGTTTTATTCTTTAATGCCAAATTAAGAATGCTTTTATAGGTAGCACGAAGACTCTTCTGAGATTCAGATAGCAATGCGCCATCAAAAGCACCATTATTCATCCATTTTTGATGTTCTTTAAGCCCCCAATAATCGAAAATGCTGGTTCTTCCATCTTTTCCGCTGAAACCTTCGGCATCAGGAGCATTCTCGCCAAGTTCTTGCCCAAAATATTGCATATAGGAACTTTTCTCAAAAAAGCAAGAAACAACAAGCGCTGGAATTGCTCGCCAAGAATCATCAGCAAAAAATTGTGAGGCTATTCGTTGTTCATCATGATTTTCAAGAAAATAAAGCATGTGTTCCTTAATCTCATCTACATTTTGCCAGCAATTTGTAATATCGTTTGCCCATTTATGTCCTTCAATAATACCTCGTAAGGTATCATATAATCCGACTTTATCGTAAAGCAAATCAAATCCTCCCTGATGAATATAGCTACGGTATTGCTTAGGATCATAAACTTCTGCAACAAATAAGATATTTGGATATTCATTTTTAACCCAATCAATAGCGTAATTCCAAAACTCAACAGGCACCATTTCCGCCATATCGCAACGAAATCCGTCAACCCCTTTTTCTGCCCAAAACAGTAAAATATCAGTCATTTTTAACCATGTATCAGGAATTGGGTCAAAATGCTTTGACATTCCATTTTGATAATCAACCCCATAATTTAGTTTAACTGTTTCGTACCAATCGTTTATTGTAGGTGAAGCAGTAAAACAATCATTCCCAGTTACTTTTGCAGGTATTTCTACATATTGATCTACGCTCCTACTCTTTATTGGAAGTTTAAGTTTTTCATCAGGAAGATAATAGAAATTATTTTGCGGTTGAAATGCATGATTGATATTGTCATTTTCTCCTAAATCTTGTTTTGTGTTTGGTTTCGCATTAGACTTATAGGCTCTCGAAACATGATTGGGAACAAAATCAATTATTGCTTTTAAGCCAACTTCATGTGTTCTCGCAATAAGTTCTTTAAACTCATTCATCCTATTGTTAACGTCTACTGCTAAATCTGGACAAACATCGTAATAATTGCGAATTGCATATGGTGAACCTGCCTTGCCTTTTACGTAATCAGGATGATCTGCCTTTATATTAAATTCTTCATATGAAGTTAAAGAAGAATGATCAATAATACCTGTAAACCAAATATGAGTCATTCCGAGCGATTTAATCTCCTCTAAGGCTTTTGAAGAAATGTCGTTAAACTTCCCACAGCCATTTTCAACAATACTTCCATTGGGCTTGTTTGTAGTTTTCTTATTACCAAATAAGCGTGTAAATATTTGATAGATATGTATTTTCATGCTCAATTATTTATTTTTTCATGGTTTAGAACTTGCTTTTAAGCAAGATAACAATTAAATATAGGTTCTGAAAATAAATCATGCTTCTTAAATAGAAAATCACTCTCGAATTTAGGATTATTGAGGCTCTAATACGAAAAATGATTGTTTAATTACTTACTTCACCTTTTACTTGATCTACCGAACAGAGTAAGCTCGTGAATACCTATAAAATAATTATTTGTGAACAAAATAAAAAAAAATCAAGATCAGACAATGCATTCAACAGGCTCAGCAGAACTGCCTACAATCTGCGAAGGACTCAGGAACCATTCAGTGCTCCTTCAAGGCCAACGCACATCGCTTCGAATTCAATTTTGTGCTTACTTTCTGTGAGGGGTTAGCTTCGCTGATTACTTAGTAATACGCCGTTGTCAATTTGCATCTTGTAATATTTATCCAATTATCTAAAAAGTTATAATTATTTTAAGTATTACCCATTAAAATAATGGTAGAACCAAATAAAAAAACGTTAATAACATTATTACTTATGTTCCTGTTGTTTAAAAGAATATAGAAGATTATTCATTATTTTCAATTTTCCTAAAAAAATAATAAAGTTGCATATCTCGAAAAAAACATTATAATGACATGTAATAATTACTAATTATATAAAAATAATAAACACATTTATGATTCTACTTAAAGAATTTGATTCTAATACAAAACCAAATTTAAAAGAAAAAGAGACATTGATAGATTTTCTATTTGAAAATTTACAGGAATATGGAGATCCTAAATCAGATATTGAAAAAGCTATAAGCTACGCTTTAAAAGAGGTACCTTCATTTGGCGGCTTTATTCTAGTTGCTTACTTGGAGGATAAAATTGCTGGAATAGTTGTACTTAACCAAACTGGCATGAAAGATTATATCCCAGAAAATATTTTAGTTTACATAGCTACTCATAAAGATTATCGTGGTAAAGGAATTGGCAAGACATTAATGCAAAAAACAATTGAGTTAGCTGATGGAAATGTTGCTCTTCATGTAGAACCAGAAAATCCAGCACGTTTTCTTTACGAAAAAGTTGGATTCAGCAGTAAATACCTAGAAATGAGATATAAAAAAGAAAAATAAAATGGCATTTGTAACTTTAGATATTAATAAATTAAAAGCAAACTTCGACTATTTAAATTCAATATTTAACCATAATAATATTGAGTGGTCGATAGTTTCCAAGATGTTAAGTGGTAACAAAAGCTATTTAACAGAAATACTAAAATTTGACATAAAGCAAATTTGTGATTCACGTGTTTCAAATTTAAAGATGATAAAGTCTATTAACCCCAAAATTGAAACCATTTACATTAAACCTCCTGCTAAACGTTCGATACCTAGTGTTGTGAAGTATGCAGACATTAGTATGAATACAGAATTCGCAACAATAAAAATGTTATCAGACGAAGCAAAAAAACAAAATAAAACCCACAAAATCATTATTATGATAGAGTTGGGTGAGCTTCGTGAAGGAGTTATGGGTGAGGATTTTATGGACTTTTATGAGAGCGTTTTTAAATTAAAGAACATTTTAGTTGTAGGAATTGGAGCAAATTTATCCTGTCTGTATGGAGTGCTTCCAAATCACGATAAATTAATTCAGCTTAGTCTATATGAGCAACTTATAGAAGCAAAATTTAATCGCCAAATAAAATATGTTTCAGGAGGGTCATCTGTAACAATCCCACTAATTTTTCAGAACTTATTACCACGTGGGATTAATCATTTTAGAGTAGGCGAAACTCTATTTTTAGGTACAGATGTATATAACAACACAAAGTTCAAAAAAATGAACTCTGATGTTTTTAGACTCTATTCAGAAATAATTGAACTGATTGAAAAACCAGTTGTCCCTATGGGGGAATTTGGAACAAATGTAGAAGGCAAATCCTTAGAACCAAACCAACTTAATATTGGAGAGACATCATATCGTGCAATTATTGACATTGGGCTACTTGATGTAGATGTGAACCACATTGAGTTAGTTGACAAACGAATTAAAATAACTGGGGCAAGCTCTGACATGATTGTTATTGATCTTAATGACAATCGAAAAAAATATAAAGTTGGAGATTTAATCGAGTTCAAACTAAACTATATGGGCACTCTAAGGCTTTTAAATTCTAAGTATATTGAAAAAAGGCTAAAAAGGTAATATAGACGATTCTACCACGAACGGCTTTGGCTCTCGTTTCGACAAATTGCTCAACGCATCGCAACTTTGTTAATTTAGTGGAAAGAATTAAACTCATAAAATTATAAAAAGTATTTATAGTAATTTATAAGCTATACTTTCTTCCTTGATGTCGAAAGTTATAAAGAAATCAAGAAGAACCAATCGTTATTCGCTTTGCTCATTAGGACGTCGTTCATCCCGCTATTTTAAAACAATAGAACTGAATACAAATCGGGATACTCCGAAAGTTTTCGGAACCTTACAACAGTTCTATTTTTTTCAAAATTACTCACAATTTTCAAATATTTAATAGGTGTTCCCCGACAAGTCGGGGAAGGTTGTGAGTGCTTCGCAGGTCACAAGAATGGAGTTACGCGATGGTTCTTCAAGGCCAACACTCGTCGCTTCGTAAACAGTTTTAAGCTTAATTTGCCTGATTTATAGCTCGTAACATTTGTACTAATTTACAGAAAATTTTAATTACATAAGGTATTACCCATTAAAATAATGGTAGAACTAATTAATTTATCAACTTAAAGCATTTCATCTTGACACAGAGCCTATTATAGGCTCTGTTGATGCTAAAAACTATCCTTCCTCAAAGACTCCCATTTAATCAGGGGGGATAACTCTTAGTCATCCTCTGACTATTACACATAGTCAACAACTTGCATACAAAACAAACGAATATCTAAACAACTCTTTGATATTACAAACAATTTCACTTATATTTGAGAACATATTCAAATCACTTAAATCAATGTACTTATAATTTGTATAATCATGATTAAGATACTTTTAGTATGAAATGACTATAGCAGTAGCAATTTATGTTTTTACGTAATTTTAAAGAATAATCATACAACAAAAGCACATTGATTAAAGCTTGGTTCAAGAAAATTATTTTTTTGCCAACACTCCAATACTATTTTGGTATATTTGAACATTTAGAAATTGAATTTGGGATATTAAATATATGCAAGGAAAAGAACTTAGAAAATTAGAGGCAGAACTTTGGAGGGCAGCAGACCAATTAAGAGCAAACAGTAAATTAACGGCAACAGAATATTCTATGCCAGTACTTGGATTGATATTCTTACGTCATGCATATAATCGTTTTCAGAAAGTAAAAGTTGTGATTGAAAAAGGATTACCTACTCACCCACAACGAGGAAAGCGAGCACTTACAAAAAAAGACTTTGAAGAACAAAATTCAATGTTCTTACCAGAAAAATCACAATTTGAGTACTTAGTAAATTTACCTGAGGGCGAAGATATTGGTGAGGCGATTGATAATGCCATGAAGTTTATTGAGGAAGAATACGACAACCTAAAGGGTGTATTGCCAAAAAACTTTTCAATATTTAGCCAAGATTTATTGCGCGAATTAGTTCGTATTTTCAATAAAGAAGTACTACAGAAAGCCGAAGGCGATTTGTTTGGGAAAATTTATGAATACTTCCTAAACAAGTTTGCAATGACTGGTGCTCAAGAAGGTGGAGAATTCTTCACTCCTATGAGTTTAGTACAAACAATTGTAAATATAATTGAACCAGAGCACGGAATAGTTTTTGACCCTGCTTGTGGTTCTGCTGGCATGTTTGTACAAACTGGGTATTTCATCGAAAACGAGGGTTCTAAACCTGCTGAAAAAGTTACTTTCTACGGTCAAGAAAAAGCAGAACTTAATACTAAGTTGGCCAAAATGAATCTCGCTGTTCATGGTTTGGAAGGAAATATTCAAGAAGGAAACACTTTTTATGAAGACAAACATAATTTGAATGGTGGTGCCGACTTTGTAATGGCAAATCCTCCTTTTAATGTTGATGGTGTTGATAAAGGAAAAGACACAGTAAAAAAAGACCCTCGTTTAATGTTTAATGGGAAGGTAAACTTGCCAAAAAACGATAATGCTAACTATTTGTGGATCCAGTATTTCTACAACTATTTAAAACCTACGGGCAGAGCAGGCTTTGTAATGGCATCCTCAGCCAGTGATGCAGGACATACAGAAAAAGATATTCGCGAGAAATTGGTAAAAACAGGTGCCGTTGATATAATGGTGGCTATTGGCAACAACTTTTTTTACACACGATCATTACCCTGTACTTTATGGTTCTTTGATAAATCGAAAGAGCAAGACGAACTAAAGAAAGATAAAGTATTGATGCTTGATGCACGAAAGATTTACAGAAAAGTGACCTCAAAAGTAAATGATTTTAGTCCCGAGCAATTACAAAATATTATTTGCGTAGTAAATCTTTACCGTGGCAATACCAAAAAATTCACAAGTACATTAAAGCAATATTTAGAAAAATCGGCAAAGTTTGCCAAAGCAACTGCCAAAGCAACAGTAGAACTTCAAAATCATTTTGTAGAAACGCATAAACTTGTTGCAAATTTTGCAACAAAATTGGCAAAAGAAAACAAAGAAGCAGCAAACTTTGTAGAGGCATTAAAATTTGAAGAAAAGCAAAGTACAATTCAATTACAAAACGCTTTAATTGCCGATACAAAAAAAGCTATTGCTGATAGTGTTGTTTTAGAAAACATTGCAAATCAATGTAAAGCCATACGCAAGCCACAAGATAAACTTTTAAAAGCTTTGCTTGATGCAATTACCACGGCGATTAAAGAATTACAGCTTAATAAAAACAAGGATTGGAAAGAACTCAAAATAAAAAACAAGCTTGATAAATTAAAATATTTACAGCAAGCATTAAGCGGTAATTCCAATGAAGAAGAACCCGGTTTATTGCACGAAACCAGATATTTTTGGCAACAAGCCCAATGGTTACAAACGCAATTTCCCGATGGTGTTTACACTGATGTTGAAGGACTTTGTAAAATTGCTAACCAGAAAGATATTGAAGGCAAAGATTGGAGTTTAAGCCCCGGACGTTATGTAGGTGTCAGTGCTGTTGAAGAAGATGATATTGATTACGAAGAGCGCCTCAAAGAAATACATATTGAACTCGATGGTTTAAATGATGAAGCAATAAAATTAGCGGCTCTCATTAGTGAAAATTATAACCAAATAAATTGAATATGGCAAACACATACACCCAAATACATATTCAAACAGTTTTTTCTGTACAAAACAGAGATTGTGTAATTCGTAATTCATGGAAAAATGAATTATATAAATACATCAGTGGAATAATTTCAAATCATGGACACAAAGTTTTAGCGATAAATGGAATGCCCGACCACCTGCATGTTTTTTTTGGTATGCGCCCTACACAATCGCTTTCCGAATTAATGCAAGATATAAAAGGTGATTCTTCAAAATGGATTAATAAGAAAGGATTTGTGAAAGGACGTTTTTCATGGCAGGAAGGATATGGTGCATTCTCTTACAGTAAATCGCACGTTAATGCAGTGATTGATTACATAAAAAACCAAGAAGAACATCATAGTACCAAAAGCTTTTTGAAAGAGTATCACGAGTTTTTAGAAAAGTTCGAAGTTGATTTCAACGAAAGATATGTTTTTAAGCCAATAAATTATAATGATGAAAATTAGGAATAGTGCCGATAGGCACATAATAAGGGTAAGAAGAAAGCATGGTATCTATATCCCGTCCCATACGGGACGGAACAACTTCACATTTAACACTCCTTACCCAAATGCCATCCCTAATGGGATTTTTGACAATGCCAGTTCTGAAAACTTTAAAACATTTAGTTTATGAGTTGGGAAACAATACAAAATAGTAATTACAAATATTTTATAAAAACAATAGATTTTTCATTTGTGCAAGTGTCGCTTGCACTAACCAATAGCGCAGCAACATATCAGCTCGAAAAACTGGTGAAAGAGAATTTTGAACAACTGACAGAATTAAATGAGGATGAACAGTAAAGACAAAAAGCCCATTTCGATGGAGCTTAACGAAATACAAAAGCTAATAGAAGCACACAAACAACTTTCTGCACAAGCTTACAATAGTTTTTTGCCAGAAGTTGAAAACCTGCTTGCCACAAAGACAAAAGATAGTAATAAAATTGAATATACTTTAGACTGCATGCTAGAATTTTGCAATAATACAGATATGCTAGAGCTCTACAAAAAACTATGTCGCTATTATTGGGATATAGACCAAGAAGCAACAGCTACATATATTAATTACTACCGAAATAGATGGGACGATGATTCTTTTGATAGAAAGGAGGAAGAGGTATGAAATGGGAACAAAAACACATTAGAGATTTTGCAAATGTTTATGATGGGCCACATGCTACTCCTAAAGAATCCGAAAAAGGACCAATATTTTTGGGAATAAAAAATATCAAGCCAGAAGGCGGCTTGGATCTAACAAAGATTAGGTATATTTCTGATTCAGAATTTGAGAAATGGACAAAAAGGGTTACTCCTAGAAAAAATGATATTGTATTTTCGTATGAAGCAACATTACATAGATATGCCATTATACCGAATGATTTTATTGGTTGTTTAGGTAGAAGAATGGCATTAGTTAGAGTGAATGAAAAATTTGCAGACCATAAGTTCATTTATTATACTTTTTTAAGTGATACATGGAAAGGATTCATTAATGCAAATAAACTTACAGGTGCAACTGTTGATAGAATTTCAATTACGGATTTCCCAGACTATAAAGTTAGTCTACCACCCCTCCCCACCCAAGAACGCATAGCCTCCATTTTATCTGCCTACGACGATCTAATTGAGAATAATCTGAAAAGGATAAAATTGTTGGAGGAGAAGGCGGAGTTGCATTACACTGAAATGATACATGAGTCTGACAATTGGGATAAAACAAAATTGGGGAAATTTGTTTCAGTAGTAAAAGGTCGAAAACCAAATAATGTATTAGAAAAACCTGATGATGATTGTTTATTATACCTATTACTTGATACAGTAGAAAGAACTAAATCGCTTTACACAACAGATTTAACATTGCCTCGTTCACTTGAATCGGATGTATTAATGTGTATGGATGGAGCTCGGAGTGGCTTAACATTTCGAGGTATGTCAGGAGCAATTGGTTCCACTATGGCAATTTGGAGAAGTAATTCTGAAAGAATTAGTGGTGAGTTTTTGTTTCAGTTTATGAAACAAAATCAAGAGGCTATTATTCAAGGGAATACTGGTGCTGCAATTCCTCATGCTAATAGAAAGTTTATTTTAGAAATGGAAATTGGAATCCCACCACAAAAAGTCGCTGCAAATTTTGATAAAATTACTATGCCATTATTAAAGCTAGTAAATAACCTACATAACCAAAACACCAAGCTCCGCGAAGCACGCGATATATTATTACCAAAGTTAATGAATGGAGAAATAGAAGTATAGATTATGGCAAAGAAATTAAATACTCCGTCAGAAGGATTCAACGAGATATTACTTTACACTACGCCAAACGGTAAGGTAAAAGTAGAAATTTATTTGCAAAACGAAACCATTTGGCTTTCCCAACAAAAAATTGCCGATTTGTTTGGGGTGCAACGCCCAGCAATTAGTAAACACCTTAGTAACATTTTTAAATCGGGAGAGCAAAACGAGACCATGGTTAATTCCATTTTGGAACATACCACTGCACATAGCGCTATAAAAGGGAAGACTCAAGAGAATAAAGTGATTTTTATAATGCGATAAAAAATAAAAAAGACAAAGTATGACTTGGGAATATTCAGAAGATAACTTAATAGAGCAAACAGCCATTGATTTATTTCATAATCATTTAGGTTGGGATAAAGCAATTGCATACAATAAGGAAACTTTTGGCGAAGGCAGTACTTTGGGGCGTTTGAATAAAAAAGAAGTAATTCTAAAGCCTCTTTTCATTAAACATCTAAAAGAGCTCAACCCTGCCCTGCCCGATCAAGCATATAAACTTGCTTTTGAGAAACTAAGCGAAGTCAGCATAACAAAATCATTAGGTGAAATAAATTTTGAAAAATACCAACTACTTAGAGATGGTATTCCCGTCGATTTTATAAATGAACAAGGCAAACAGGTAAAAAACAAAAAGCTTAAAGTCTTTGACTTTGATACTCCTACAAACAATAACTTCCTTGCCGTTCAACAACTTTGGTTAGAAGGAAAAAGCAATCGCAAACGTCGCCCCGATATTATCGGTTTTGTAAATGGAATTCCTTTATTATTTATTGAGCTTAAAGCTGCACATCGTAAATTAGAAAATGCCTATAACGATAACTTTACAGATTATAAGGATGTAATTCCTAATTTATTCCATTACAACGCATTTGTTCTTTTAAGTAACGGAATCGAAAGTCGTATTGGTAGCATAACTGGTAAATACCAACATTTTCACGAGTGGAAACGTATTACAGAAGAAGACGAAGGCATTGTTGCATTAGATAGAATTATAATTGGAGTCTGTGAAAAGAAAAGATTCTTAGACCTTTTCGAGAATTTTATATTATTTGATAATTCATTAGGCAAAGTACTAAAACTAATAGCCCGCAACCATCAGTTTATTGGTGTAAATAAAGCTCTTGATAATATACAACATAAAAACAAGCTTTTCGACTTAAACAAACTGAGCTTTGAAGACAAGCAAAAACTAGGAGTATTCTGGCATACTCAAGGTAGTGGCAAATCCTACTCTATGGTTTTCTTTTGCCAAAAAATCCATCGTAAATTTACTGGTAGTTATACTTTTCTGATTGTAACAGACCGCACCGAACTAGATACGCAGATATATGGAACTTTTAGCGGAGTTGGAGCTGTTCCCCAAATAAAAGCAGGGGCAAAATCATCATTAAAAGCTAATAGCGGCAAGCACTTAAAAACACTTTTAACTTCAGATAATCGCTACTTATTTACCCTAATACATAAATTTAATTTCGAAGAAGTAATAACTGAGAGAGATAATATTATTGTTATTTCCGATGAAGCACACCGTAGTCAAGGTGGAAACTTAGCTATGAATCTGCGTAATGCTTTACCAAACGCATCTTTTATTGGTTTCACAGGAACTCCATTATTTAAAGATGATGAATTAACGCGTCGTATTTTTGGTGATTACGTTTCACGTTACGATTTTAAACGAAGTGTTGACGATGGTGCAACCGTACCTCTTTTTTATGAAAACAGAGGAGAACATCTAGGTCTTAAAAATCCAAAAATTACTGAACAAATTAGAAACGTTATTAATACCGAAGGTGAAGACTTGGATAGTGACCAGAGAAGTAGAGTTGAGCAATTATTTGCAAGAGAATATCCAATTCTAACAGCAAAAAAACGATTAAATGCCATTGCAAAAGATGTGGTTTGGCACTTCTGTAATCGAGGTTACAAAGGAAAAGGAATGTTTGTAGCATTAGATAAGTTCACAGCCGTGCGCATGTATAATCTAATTACACAATATTGGACAGAATATGTAGAGAGCTTGGAAAAAGAAGTTTCTAAAGGGAAGTATGGTGACCAAGAGTTATTAGAAAAAAGTCGTGAATTACAATGGATTAAAGAAACCGAAGTCTGCGTTGTTATAAGCGGTGAACAAAACGAAATACAGAAATTTAATAAATGGGATTTAGATATAGAACAGCATCGTGAAAAGATGAATAATGAAGACCTCGAAACTCGATTTAAAGAGGAAGGTGACCCATTTCGTTTTGTTATTGTTTGTGCAATGTGGATTACAGGTTTTGATGTGCCAACACTTTCGACATTATATATTGACAAACCATTAAAATCGCATACTTTAATGCAAGCTATTGCACGAGCAAATCGCATTAGCGAAGGCAAAAACAATGGTTTGATTGTTGACTATATTGAAACTTACACAGCTTTATTGGATGCCTTGGCAATATATGGAGACGGTGGTGGCAGTAAATCATCTGGAGATGATGAGAATCCTGAACCTCCGGTTAAGCCAAAGTCAGAATTAATCATAGAGTTAGAAGACACCTTAGAATCAATAGAATCATTTTTACAAGACGAAGTTAATTTCAATATTGAAGAACTAATAAAATCCAACGGGTTAGAAAAGCTTGCCGCTTTAGAAAAAGGCATAAATGCAGTTTACACCAATGATGAAAGCAAACGTAAATTCCAGATTCTTGCACGTGAAGTTTTTAAGAAATTCAAAGCATTACAACCTGATAAAGTATTAAATCAGTATGCTCCTAAACGTAATGCTATTAATGAGATTTACAAAGCTATTGCAGATAATATCGTAGGTGCCGATGTAACAGAAATTATGCAAAAAATTCAAGCAGTAGTTGATGATTCCATTGATAATCTTGTTGCTGAACCATCTGCAAATGAAGAAAAGGTAATTGATCTAAGTGGTTTAGATTTTGAGTTATTAGAGAAATATTTTCTTAAGACAAAAAATAAAAACACACTTGTTCAAAGCTTAAAAGAGAAAATTGAGAAACAACTAAAACATATGGTAGAACAGAATCCACTTCGTGTTGATTTCTATCAAAAATATCAGAAAATAATAGATGATTATAATCGTGGAAAAGACGAAGTGGTAATTGCCGACACTTTCCGCAAGTTGATTGAGTTTGTTAATAAACTTAGTTTGGAAGAAGCTGACACTAAGAGAGAAGGATTAACCGAAGAACAGAAAGCAATATTTGATATTCTTAGAAAACCTAAATTAGCCGAAACAGATAAAAAGAAAGTGAAAGAAATTGCTATTGAATTACTCGAAGAACTCAAAAGAGACAAATTAAAAATTGAACAATGGGCAGATAAATCAACTACAGCTGCAGCAGTTTTTAATATGGTAAATAAAACATTATTTGAGACATTGCCTTATCCAACATATGAATCAGAAGACATTGATGTAAAAACAAATTTAGTTTATGAACATTTGAAGCATCAATATTTTGGTGGAGGAATTAGTATTTATGGGAATTATTAAACACACCCCCCTAAAAACTCCCTTTCTTAATCACCTGCAAGGAATCTAATCTTATTCTGGCACTTTTCATTTGAGTTTCTAAATTTGTTTGCTCTTCGAGAGCAGTTTGAATTTCATCCGGTCTAATATTTTTATTCTTTTTTTGGAGTGATTTTAGTCTTGTAATTTCATGATTTAAAGATTTATTCATTCTTTTTAGCCCATCCAATTTCTGAACATCTCCAATACTTTCAGCCATATCAGTAGCAGCATTAATCATCTTAGGGAGAAAGCTTTCCATTAAGGCTTTATTATGGATAAATTCATCGGCTTTCCCTTTAATTAACTGCTTATTTAGCATCTCAACAGGATAATCATCTGTCACATCGATTCCGGTATGATCAACGACAAGTCTGATTGGGACATTTTGCATAAAACGATCAACAGAAACTCTGGTTTCTCCTGCTACTTCAAGAATAAAATTCACTTCAAGCAAAATCGCAGGATCTCCCTCACCTCGAAGAACACCTATTGATGCTCCAGAGGTACCAATACCAACTACCAAATCTATAGCTTCGGTAACCATAGGGTGATCCCATGTAAGAAAGCGCACATCTTCCCTACTTAGTGCACGTTTTCTATCAAAAGTGATGGAAAGCCCACCTTTTGGAATCGAAGAAAATGCCTCAGTCTTAACCCTGGCAGGATGCAATAAATATGTACGAGGTGCAAGATCCTCCATTTCAACACCAAAATACTCAAACACACGCGTCATGTAATATTCCAGCTCATTATTTTTATCTTCAGCTTGAATCTGATTTACAAGTTTTTCGGCAACATTTGGACGAAAAGAATTGATTTCAAGTAATCGATCACGGCCATCTGCTAAAGTTTTTTTGAGTTTATTTTGAAAATCAGCAGTCTCTGCAATTAAAGTATCTAGCTTATCAGTTAAATTGGACTGATAATCAGAGAAACAAATATCTTTTAATCTATCACCAAAGATTTGCGATGTTTTATTACCTCCTTCCAGATTTTCCTCGAATGCATTTAATCCCTGATGAAACCAACTTACAAGCTTTTCCTGCGGACTACCAATAATGTAAGGTACATGAATATTTATATCCTCTTTCTGCCCAATTCTATCTAATCTACCAATTCGTTGTTCCAACAACTCAGGAAGAAAAGGTAAGTCGAACAGTACCAGATGATTCGCAAATTGGAAATTTCTACCTTCGCTACCTATCTCAGAACAAAGTAATAATCTTGCACCATCAGATTCTGAAAACCATGCTGCATTACGATCGCGCTGAACAATTGTAAGATCTTCGTGAAAAATTGCAACATTAAAACTTACTAATCGGGACAATGCTTTTTCCAGAGCAAGAACTTTATCTTTACTCCTACAGATAAGCAATACTTTTTCTGATCCCAGCTCAATCATTTTCTTTACCAGCCAAAAAACTCTTTGGTCTTCCATAAATTTAAATTGCCGGCGTGTAGCACTTGATAAAGTTTGTATATCTTCTGAAAATTCCTTTGATAATCGTTTATACCATATCTCCTTTTCGTAATCTTCTATACTTATCGGTGATAAATGTGCTATTCGTTTTGGGAAACCACTCATTGCAGAACGAGTGTTTCGAAAAACAACTCTACCTGGTCCGTGCTGGTCGAGCAAGTCCTCAATAAGATTATTACGCTCAGTTTTTTCACTTTTAGCAATTGAGTCCATTCTGGCTTTTCCAAAAACTGAAATTAAAAACTCTGTCTCAACATTATTCAAACTCTTTCCCAAGTTTAATTTATCAATAATACACGCAATGAGTTTATTGTCCAAAGTTTCATTTTTAAAACTCTCAAAATCGGAATATCTTTCAGGATCCAGCAAACGGAGTCTTGCAAAGTGGCTTTCTAAGCCTAACTGTTCGGGTGTAGCGGTTAATAGCAGCAATCCTTTTGCTAAACCACTTAGTTGTTCAACAATTAAATACTCAATACTTGCATTATCTACTGACCATTTCAAATGATGCGCTTCATCAACAACAAGCATATCCCAACTAGCGGTAATTGCTTGTCTTGCTCTTTTTTCTGAATTTGCAAGAAAAGATGTGCTACAAATAATCAATTGATTATCTAAAAATGGATTTCCATCAGGAGCACCTTCATCAAGAGATTCGCAACGTTCCTCGTCAAAAATATGAAACCAAAGATTAAATCGTCTAAGAAGCTCAACAAACCATTGATGGATAAGAGAATCCGGAACGAGAATTAACACTCTTGAAATCCTTCCATTTAAGAGCAAACGGTGAATTATCAGACAAGCTTCGATTGTTTTTCCTAATCCGACCTGATCGGAAAGCAAGACTCGCGGAGCATATCTTTTACTAACTTCATTTGCAATATAAAGTTGATGTGGAATAAGATCAATTCTGGCTCCGACAAATCCATTTATTGAAGAAACCCGCCTCTTGTAATCATTGTCCAAGGTATTTCTTCTCAAAGCGAATGCTTCTGGTGTATCCACCTCACCTACAGAAAGTTTATCAATAACTCCATGTCTGTCAGACACATTTCCTAATTCCGCCTCAGATAATGTTCTATCTTGTCCAAAATAAATTAAAAGATTTCCTCTCTCCTTAACATCTTCAACAATTATTGGAGTATTATTTTTATCTACAATTGTATCGCCTGGTTTAAACACAACACGACGTATTGGAGCATTTTCCTTTGCATATAAACGTGTTTCTCCTGAAACCGGAAAATGCATCTCCACTCTATTTTTACTGACCTCAGTAATTATTCCTACTCCGAGTTCAGGTTCACCCTCACTTGTCCATCTTTGATTGGGAAAGAAATCAACACCCATTTTACAATTATATTTATGTTTATCCAAACTATTAAACAATGCAAAGTAAACTAAAGTATGTGATAAGACAAAACAAGTTCTTAATAGTTTGTTGCAACTAAATTTTAATGTTTGAACAGAGTATTGGATAAATTTAAATATTGCTTTTTATCAAATTTATACGATATTTGCTTATACGTAAATTAAATACAATGAAGTTACGATGAATAAATCCAAAATACTTATTGCCCTCACTATTGTTTTATTCACATCTTGCTTTAGTTCAAAAGTGTTTGTGAATGTAACTGAGAACAATAAATTATTCAATTCACATCCTTTTAATTGGTTTGATTGTGCCAATTGTGATAGTAATTACGACAATTACATTGCAGATTATTTTGAGGATAACAAAATCGCTTGGCATTTTTTTGATGAACAACAATTAAAAGACACTATACTTTGGTTACAAGTTCATAATACAGTAAATAAGATTGGATACAATAAGGTTATTAGTCAAGAATTGTATAGTTCGGAGATTGAAGGTTTTATTGACTCATTATTGTTATGGGATAAAATTGAGCTGGATACTTCTAATTATTATTCTAAGTTTCTTCATAGAAGAGAGTTACAGGGCACTCGAGACTTGTCTATAAGAATAATCAAAGATATTAAGTTTGCGTTTACAGGAATGCAGCCATTCTACTATGACAGATATGTTAATGATACAATAGTAAAACTGGTTAAATATGATTTAGCATTAAAATCTAAAGAGACTAAAATAAGTCAGCAATTTTTGCTGGATATTTTTAACTTCTTAAAAGATATTGGCGAGTATACCATGGCATATGAATTCACTATAAGACCATACAACTTTAATAATTACTTGCTAGATACTGACAGCTTATTGTTAAGTCTTCCATTAGATACTGTGAAAGAGTTTGATTATCCAGATAACACCTCTCGTTTAGGTTATTTTGATAGAAATGGAAATTGGAATGACTCTTACATTGAGTGGAAAGATTATCCTGGACCGTAGTAAATAGAATATTTCCGTTTTATTTTGCAAAGACGCACAATTTTATCACTTTTGCAGCCTAAAATACAATTTAACGTGAAGAAACTACTTATTTTATTATTAGTTGCATTATCAATTACCTCAATTTCAGCACAAGAGACAGATTCTATTGTAAAAAACTCTATTGACACTGTAAGCAGTGGAAGATTCGACATTGTTCTTTTCGATAATAATACATGGGAATATGTAAATCATGATAGTGTAATGGCACTCATCAATCTTGAGGATTCTGTAAATATTTACAAATACATTCTTACAGAAAAACTATACACTCCAGATAGCTTAACAGTATTCTCAGAAAAGTGGGATACCGTAAACATATTTGCATATGGAAACATTGATTATCAAAGGGCTTTAGATACTTTTGCAATTCCTATTCTTGGTGATACTGGAAAATACAGCATACCTGTACCTGGTTATAAACAATCAGGGTTTGGCTGGAGATGGGGTCAGATGCACAATGGTATTGACCTTGACTTGAATACTGGAGATACTGTAGTTTCCACTTTTGATGGTGTAGTCCGTTTTGCCGGATGGAATAACGGTGGTTATGGAAATTTAGTTATAATTCGCCATTTTAACGGGTTAGAAACCTATTATGCACACCTAAATGCATTAAACTGTAAAGACAACCAAAGAGTAAGCGCAGGAGAATGTATCGGTTTTGGCGGGCGTACCGGTAGAGCTTACGGACCACACTTACACTATGAAATTAGATTTAAAGATAATCCTTTTGACCCGGAATGGTTAATTGATTTTGAAAGCAAAGAACTTATTACTGATATTCTTTATCTAATGCCTGAGAAATTTGGTCATGTTAAAGAAGTTGCAGGTTCAGAATACCATGTAGTAAAAAGTGGCGATTCTTTATGGGGAATTTCTCGTAGATACAAGGTTTCGTTAAACTATCTTTGTTCACTTAATGGGATTGAAGAGAGTACGACTTTAAATATTGGACAGAGATTAAGAGTTAGGTAATGTGGAGTTTGGAATTTGGAGTTCGGAATTCGGAATTAGACAAATATTTTCAAAAAAGTTTTTTGTAAAAAAAACAGCCCCGTAGGACTGCTTAACTACTACACAAATGAGAACATCATTCGCCAACTTTAATGATGGTAAATTCTGTCCTACGATTTTCGGCATGTTCTTCCTCTGTGCAAGTTGAACAATTATTGTGAATTGGTCTGGTTTCACCATAACCTTTGCCATATATTTGACTTGGATTATTGATTCCATTCTTAATATAGTCAGCAGCAGATTTTGCACGTTTATCAGACAATTGCAAGTTATTATAATTGCTACCTCTACAGTCTGTATGAGAACTTAACTCAATTGAAATATTTGGATTATCATTTAAGAACTCAATAACCTTATCAAGCTCTACTGCAGCATCTTCACGAATATTCCACTTAGCAAAATCATAATAAATCGGATTTAGATCGATAATTTCAGATATCTCTAATTTTTCCTCAGGTTTAACAAACACTAACTGTTCTCTTGGAATTACCACATCGCCACCATCTTCAACCACAATATTAAAAGTAACCTTTTTGTTTAAAAAGCCTTGCTTATTAAAATCTATTAAAATAGTGATACTATCTCCTCGTCTATACTTGTGTGGAAATTCCCAAAATATTCCTTCTTCAACTGATAAACCTGTAAATAAATCCTTGTTATCGCAGTTTATCCTAACATTCATATCTACAATTGGAACACCTTGTTCATCAATTGGTCTAATCTTAAATTTTGGATAATCTTCCAGTACTATATCATATACAAAAAATTCTGTGTAAATATCTGCTTTGGCTGTTATATCAAAATAATCATTAAAATAGTCTGAGTGATCAATATCAATATGATATTTAGCATTTCTAACTGCAGGAAAATTATATTCTCCGGCATCACTAGTAATTAAAGTTTGCTTTGCCCCATTTTCATCAATAAAATCAATAGTACTATTTGCTACTATATCACCTTTGGTATTATATACAGTTCCTTTAATTGCAAATGGCTTAATCGTATACTCCCAGTGATACACGTCATCAATCCCACTTCCACCAGGTCTGTTTGAGCTCAGAAATCCATAACCATCACCACTTTCTCTAAACTTAACTAAGGCAAAATCGTCATACTCTGTATTTAGCGGAGCTGGCATAATTTCACCTCTTTTATAACCATCAGTTGTGGATTCTGCTTTATATATATCTAAACCACCTAATCCGTTTATTGTATCATTTGAAGCATAATAAAGCTCTCCCTCATCACAAATAAATGGAAAAAGCTCATTATATTCTGTGTTTATTTCAGGTCCAAGATTCTCTAATTCACCCCAAACACCTTTTGCAAATGAGATACGATACAAATCGCTACCACCATGTCCACCGGGCATATTTGATGCAAAATACAAATACTTTTCATCATGACTTAAAGCAGGGTGTCCTACTGAATATTCAGTATTATTAACCGGAACTTCAATTTCATCAGTCCAATTACCATTCTCAAATTTTATGTAAAACAATTGGAGATGCATAATATAGTCCGAAGACCATCGTTTTTCCTTATCTACGTATGCATTACGAGTAAAAAATACAATATTACCATCTTCTGAAGCCGATATTTGTCCTTCGTGGTATTTTGAGTTTATCTTATCAACTAAACTTTTAACTTTATTATTCTCAGTCTCAGTATATAAGTTACTAAAACTACGACCAGTTTCGGAACACTTATGCTTTAAGGGAGAACCAAATTTTCTATCTGAGATATAAACAATATCTGTATGGATATAACTTGCAGAATAGTCTGATGCTTTTGAATTAAAACCCGCTGGTTTAACGCTATACATTGTCCTATCCTCTTGAGATATCAATGATGCTGATATAGTTAAAAATGCTAATACAAGAATTAATATTTTATAAATTTTCATAATTTTTAAGCTTTAAAAATATTACTAGAAATAACGAGGTGAAGCATACCTTTTTGGAAAATTATTGAAGTCATAACTCACCATAATTTCATGAGAACCTGATTGATGACCTCTAAGACTATTCACACTAAAATCGTAAGAATATCCTATTCTAAGTTGCTGGTTTACCTGAAAACAGAACAAAGCTCCTGCAGCATCTCCAACTCGATATAAAACACCTACCCAAAGTAAATCCTTAATTATAACAGTTCCTGTAACCTCAGCTGATATTGGAGAGTTCTGTGTATACCTTAAAGTTGCAGTTGGTCTAAGTTTAAAATCATTATTAAAATCCCACAAATAGCCACCTATAAGAAAGAAGTGTCTTTTATGCTCCCACTCTGCATTTTCGCCAATATAATTTGTTTCTACAAGATTAGGAATACTAAAACCTGCATAAGCTTTAGAGTGTCGGTAATATAGTCCAAATCCAAAAACTGGCTTTAATCCATTAAAATCTTGTTGAAAGGAAATATCGTCAGTATTAACACCTTCAACAGATGTTAAATTTAGATTTAGGCTATTTACACCAGCCATTAATCCAAAATAAAGTAGATTATCTTCATTTAGGTTAAGGTGATATGATGCTGTACCTTGTATAGAAAAGTTCCTCATAGGACCAGCTTGGTCTCTTATTATTGAACCACCTACACCAATTTGCTTTTTCAATGGTGCGTGAATTACAAAAGTTTGAGTTTGTGGAGCACCTTTTAAGCCTATCCATTGATGTCGTGATATTAGACTTGTAGAAATACAATCGGCACTTCCTGCATATCCCGGATTGACACTCATTGTGTTAAACATGTATTGAGCAAACATCGGATCTTGTTGAGAATACAAACTATTTGTAATCAAAAGACCTGATAAAATTCCTATTGTTATTATTATTCTCTTCATGACTCAGATTTTAATAGTTAATATATACGTAACCAGCATAAGATTCTTCACCATCTTTATCAGGTATAAAAACATAGTAATATGTACCAGGCGCTAACTTACCACCTGACAAACTCTCACCTCCCCAATCATTATTGTATGGAGACGCTGTGTAAACCTTATTTCCCCATCTATTGGTAATGTAAACTTCGCTTTTTGTTAATCTCTCAGCACCCTGAATAACCCAGGTATCAGCATTTCCGTCACCATTTGGTGAAAAACCTTCAGGTATCATTAAAGGGATATCCCCAAGAACAGTTATTCTAATAGTATCTGTCACAGAACAGTTATTACTTTCAGAAATTAGAATAAATTCAAATGTTTCGTCAGCAGATTGCTCGTTTGGTGCCTGATAAACAAGCATACTACAATTATCACAAGGGAAGAGACCTCCATAAATCCAAGTGTAATTTTCAGCACCGGTTACATCAATATCAGCTTCACCACCAGATAATAACACTGTATCTGTAATATAAATTGATACATTTGGATAATCATAAACAATCACATCAGTACTATACAAGTCAAAACATTGTGTTGCTTCAGATGTAAAAGTATATGTTTCTGTCCCAAACGTTTCTGTGTCAATTTCTTCTGCAGACCAAGTACCAGTAATATTATTATTTGAAACTAATGGCAGTGAGTCTGGAGTATCACCAATACAATAAGGTCCAAAATCATCAAAAGTTGGCATTATATTAGGATTCACAGTTACATCTGTTGTATAAATTGTAGCACAAATACCGGGATCTGCTGTAAAAGTGTAAGTAAAAGCCCCATCTGTATCAGTTGATATTGAACCTGGAGACCATGTACCGGTAATTGAGTTGTCAGATATCAGTGGCAATGGTTCTGCAATTCCACCTACACAATAAGGTCCAAAATTTTTAAATAATGGATCAATTGATGGATCAATTACAACATCTGTATTATATGAATTTGCACATTCTTCTGAGTTTGGTGTAAACTCATAGTTTGAAGTGCCTGGTGTCGCTGTTGATATTTGTGCAGGATCCCAAGTTCCGGATATTGAGTTATTCGAGGTACTTGGCAAAATAATATTACTTGCACCCACACAATATGGACCGAAAGAATCAAAAGTTGGGTCAAGAGGGGTATCTATTTCTATAGTAAGAGCTGTAGGCTCTGCACACTCACCACCATCAGGTGTAAAAACATACTCAGTTGTTGAAGTATTGTCTATTGGTGGTAACCAAGTCCCTATCACACCATTATTTGAAGTGGATGGTAATGCTGGTATTGCATCACCATTACAATATGGCCCTACTGCATCGAATGTTGGTATTGCAGGTTGTATAATATCAATTGTAAGAGCTGTTTCATTAGCACATTCTCCTCCAGCTGGTGTAAAAGTATATTCTGTTGTCAATGTATTATCAATTGCAGGAGACCAAGTTCCATTAACACCATTGGTTGAAGTAGTTGGTAATTCAGGTACTGATTCGCCATTACAATATGGGCCAACAGCATCGAATGTTGGTATTGTAGGTTGCGTAATATCAATTGTAAGAGTTGTTTCATTAGCACATTCTCCTCCAGCAGGTGTAAAAGTATATTCTGTTGTCAATGTATTATCAATTGCTGGAGACCAAGTTCCGTTAATACCATTTATTGAAGTCGTTGGTAATTCAGGTATTGATTCGCCATTACAATATGGACCAACTACATTAAATATTGGATCTATTGGATTGTCTATTGTAATTGTCAGAGTTGTTGGTACTGCACATTGTCCGTCATCAGGAGTAAAAGTATATAATGTTGTTGATATATTATTAATTGCAGGAGACCAAGAACCTATAATAGCATTGTTCGATGTAGTCGGCAGAGCAGAAACAACATCACCACTGCAATATGGACCTACTGCATCGAATGTAGGAACTGTACCAGGAGGAATAACTGTTATAGTTAATGTGGTGGTAGTTGCACATTGTCCACCTGTAGGTGTAAAAGTATATTCAGTAGTAGCTGTATTGTCAATTACTGGTGACCAAGTACCTGTAATGCCATTAGTTGAAGTGGTTGGCAAAGCTGGTATTGTCTCACCTAAACAATATGGTCCAACAGCATCAAAAGTTGGTATTGTTGGCTGAATAATATCTATTGTAAGAGTTTGTGTTGTTGCGCATTCGCCACCATCAGGTGTAAAGGTATACTCAGTTGTTGACGTATTATCTATTGCAGGCAACCAAGTACCTGTAACGCCATTAGTTGAAGTGGTTGGCAATGCTGGTATTGCATCTCCATTACAATATGGTCCCACAGCAGCAAAAGTTGGTATTGTTGGCTGAGTAATATCTATTGTAAGAGTTTGTGTTGTTGCACACTGACCAACTGTAGGTGTAAAAGTGTATTCAGTAGCAGTTGTATTATCTATAGCTGGAGACCAAGTACCCATAATCCCATTTGTTGATGTTGTTGGTAATGCAGGAATTGCATCTCCATTACAATATGGACCAACAGCAGCAAACATTGGAGTTATTAAAGGATCTATTGTAATTGTAAGAGTTTGTGTTGTTGCACACTGTCCTCCAGCAGGTGTAAAAGTATACTCTGTTGTTGCTGTATTATCTATTGCAGGAGACCATGTTCCATTTATACCATTAGTTGAAGTAGTAGGTAGTACAGGAATAACATCACCATTACAGTATGGACCAACAGCAGCAAACATTGGAGTTATTAAAGGATCTATTGTTATTGTAAGTGTTTGTGTTGTTGCACATTGTCCTCCTGTAGGTGTAAAAGTATATTCAGTTGTTGCTGTATTATTAATTGCAGGAGACCATGTTCCATTTATACCATTAGTTGAAGTAGTAGGTAGTGCCGGAATAGCATCGCCATTACAGTATGGACCAACAGCAGCAAAAGTTGGAACTGTTTGAGGTATCACTGTTATAGTAAGAGATGTACTTGCTGCACACTGACCAACTGTTGGAGTAAATGTATAAAGTGTTGTTGCTGTATTATCTATTGCAGGAGACCATGTCCCATTTATACCATTAGTCGAAGTAGTAGGTAGTGCCGGAATAGCATCACCATTACAGTATGGACCAACAGCAGCAAACATTGGAGTTACTAAAGGATCTATTGTAATTGTAAGAGTTTGTGTTGTGGCACATTCACCACCAGCAGGTGTAAAAGTATAATCAGTGGTAGCTGTATTATCTATAGCTGGCGACCAAGTTCCTGTAATCCCATTTGTAGATGTTGTTGGTAATGCTGGTATTGCATCTCCTGAACAATATGGACCAACAGCAGCAAAAGTTGGAGTTACTGAGGGGTCAACATGAATAATTAAATCTTCTGAATATGTACAAATTGGATTAGATATTTCATATGTAATAGTATGATCACCAAGTCCTGCTATTGCAGGATCGAATGTTCCGAGACAAGCATTTACTATTCCTGTACCAGACCATGTTCCTCCTGCTTCAGATGCAATTAAGTTAGTTGATGGGTCTACTTCGCAAAATGGACCTGTTGGGGTGATTATTAAATCTGCTACATATATTGTAAATACATCAGTCACGAAATTACCACAACCATCTTCCATTAAAACAGTGTATTCAGTTGTTGATGTAGGTGTAAAAACAGGGTTATAGATATTTGGATTACTAATTGAACCATCATTTGGTGTCCAAGTGTATGAGTTCCCTCCCGGAGCAACTTGAACAGTCTCATTACAAGGGTTACAACAAACATCATTTAGAATTGTGGTATTACTTGGGTAATTTGTCAAACAGATTTCATGTCTATTGTAATACAAACCTGTTCCGGCAGTAAATCCCCAAAAAACATTTGGGTTTCCTGCAAAAACATCTGTTACAATATCTCCAGTGTAAGATGCTGATAACACACTATTAAAATACACTTCTAATGTTTGAGTTGTTGCATTCCATTGGATACTTGCAGTATGCCATACGTCAGTCTCAAAATCAGGAACAATATTTGGTCCATCAAGATTAGTAGCATCACCATGATTAACACTACCATTACTAACGATAGCAATATGATCTTCATCTGTGTCTCCATTTGATCCATTAACATACGAATCAAACTCAATAGCAATAGATTCATTAATTCCGCCATAACCTATTGATGACCCATCTCCCCCTGCGGCTGCACAACCACCTTGAAGAGCAAATACCAAACCATCTGCACCTTCATTTCCATCTTGTGGATTGGTATCTTCATTTCCTAAATAGACATCAAAATCAATCTGAAAATCATTTGATAAATCAATTTTATAATTATACCAGCTAGATCCATTTTGACCTTGTCTATCTTCAGTAATTATAATACAATCAAAATCTGTTTGATATGAATTTCCATTATGTGTAAAATTAGGCATTGAAGAACAATCAGCAACCACAGTTATACCGGATGGAGCATTTAAATCATGCCCATCTGAACCAACATATGCTCCATTTGGATTAGTTATTGTATACCTGTTTTGTTCAGAGTTTGTTCCTGGAGTATATATAGTCGTAATGTTATCTCCATCTTCTGCTAAAAATACAAAAGCGTCATCATTTGTTGTACAAGTAATATCTGTCAACACATTCGTTCCATTTACCTGAACTATTAATAAGCCTCCTTCCCATCCATTATTATCACTATCAAATAGAGTAATTGTGTGTTCACAACCATAAACGATTTGCCTTCTACCTACAGGTTCTGATATTATTGGCAATTCAGTATTACCATCAATAACCACAGATTGGAACATTGCATCAACATAATTTAAGTCTGTTGCAGTTGAAGGCACATTATATGTTACCCAAAAATAATTAATCCCAGTTTCTAATGTTTGATTTCCATCGAAAATCATATCTGTACCCGGTGCAAGAGCTGTTATTGCACCACCAAATTGATTTGACAAAGCAAAAGTGTTACTATTTCCAGTATACCAAATTTTAACATCTGTAATATCCGTAGAATAATCATCGCTATTATCAGTTCTAAGCCTGAATTGAGTAGCATCTAAAGGAGAAAGTGCCCCATTAGTAACGATCTCAAGTCTAATTAACTCTTGATTTGTTGATCCTGCTGAAATAATATCAGTATTTAGTTGAGAAGCAGTACACGAAATATATACCATTGGAGAAGCTGGCTCAATTAGGACTGAATAATCCTCTGTTTCCCCATAGGAATATGTTCCACAACTACTAATATTTGATGGATCAGCAGTTTCCTGAACAATAACTCTCATTCTTGTAGTTCCTGTTATTGCTCCAGCTGGAACAGTAAAAGGGAAGTTATAAGTAGTTACAACAGAATTTGGCCCAGCTGTACCAATTGTTTCCTCTATGTCATCAAAATCTCCATCCTGATTCCAATCGATATAGACAGCAACACATTTATCATAATTTCCACCACAAGTTCCTCCTGTAACATCAATTTGATAAGAGCTGCCAATTGCTAAATCAGAAGGTGCTAATCCGGTAAAATCAGTATATTGAGCACAAGTACCAGCAGTGTTGTTATTAATTATAACTGTGTTTCCAGCTAAAACTACTTCATCTATTTCACTGTCAGAACTATTCGTGGCATTTGACGTACAATATGAAAGCTTTATCTGCCTAGCTCCAACCGGATTTGTTTCTGAAGGTATATAATTACTCCCATCTACGGTCAGTTGAGTACATTCCGCATCAATAAAATTATTTATCGTCGCACCTGCAACAATATCATATGACAGCCAAAAATAATTTGTTCCTTCCTCTAAAGCTTGAGTACCAGTAAAAGTCATCTCTGTTGGAGATGCAGGAGGAACAGCTACAGTTAATCCAAAAGGATTGGTTGTCGAAAATGTATTATTTAATCCTGTGTACCATAAATTTGCATTCTCAATATCTGCAATATTATCAGTGCCAGAACAAATTATTTTAATTTCACTTAAATCAATTGGATTTGCAGCTCCGCTAGTTACTACTTCAATTCCAATTATCTCTTGATTAGTTGACGAAGGAGCTACATCAGAAATATTGTTTTGAAAAGTTGTACTTGAAACAAAAGACATATCTACTGCTGCAGAATAAAGAACTGTAATTATCCAGGTATTATCATCTACTTTTTGATCATTAGTATTACAGCCAGAAGCTGAAGACCAAGTTCTATAGGCATGCATCTCAAAAATTAAATTTGTACCACCAGCGTACACGCCATTAGCAATATTTACACCAGTTCTCAAATAGCTATAAGTACCTTCGCTACTTCCAGCACCAGAATTATCCCCTTCTTCATTGGTTGTATTTTGACAATACACCTTAGATATCTGCTCACTCATATAAGCACCATTACCAGCAGTCATATCATATTCAATTTCAATTGAATTTACTTGCCATGGCCCTCCTGCTGGCAAAACCACTTCCAGTGTTGAACCTGGACCATTACATGCTGCATCATATGCCCCATCGGCAACTGGAATATCTCCAGCAGAATAAGTATTAGTTACAGTTTGTGACTTCAATAAACTTACGCTAATTAATACTATCCCAATGAATGTATAAATAAATTTCATAACAATAAATAATTAAATTACACCGACTAAATCGTTTTAGCACAATACTTAAAAAAAAATCGTTTTAACGTCTACTCTATAATCTCATTCAAAATTTTTCAAATATAGACACTTTTATTATATGTCATAAAAGTTCGAATTTCGGGATTGTATAATTTTACATATTTGAAAGAAATACATAAAATGATGAGAAGAAGTTTTGATTTTTAATAATTTATCGCGTACAAAACTTTGTTTAATTTATTTATTACATATATTTCTTTTGCAAATAATTAGAGGCTTTATATAATTAAAACATCAAGTAATAATTTATAAATGAGCAAATTCAGACAATCTTTCAATCAACCTCACAATACCATTTTCACAGCCATTTCATCTAAATATGTTCCAGATGAAAGCTACTGTTGCATCAGAATTAACAAGAATAATTCCAGCATTGCGAATATTTATTAATGCAAAAGTCAGATTTAAGAAAGGTGTAGTAAATATAATAACGAACTTAAGTGTGTTATAGCAATCCCAAAGTTAATCCATTAGAGACTGAATTGTTTATCAGGGCAAACACATCTAATTAAAAATATCGGCAACAAATAATTCCATTTAACATGTTGAATATCAGTCAAATAGGCTTGTTTTTCTGTTAAAATATTTGTATATTTACTTGATAATCAAATAGATACAAGTTATGAATATTTTGTCGTATTTTTCAAAAATGAAAGACCCAAGAGTAGAAAGAACAAGACTTCACAAGTTAGAAGATATTATTTTTATTGCCATTGCATCTGTTTTAAGCGGAGTTCAATCATGGAATGAAATGGAAATGTATGGCAACACAAAAATATCATGGTTAGAA